>WNGR01002209.1_pt1 | contig 35722 bp, 30 predicted proteins | sample 5407581 | NCBI WGS metagenome assembly WNGR01 (sample SAMN13153383, study PRJNA577476) | soil metagenome | isolation source: 80 cm soil or saprolite under Garry oak tree replicate 2 | place: USA:California | collected 2016-06-15 | reverse complement strand
AGCGCTCTACCGAAAATGGTGCAATAATTTCCGGCACATGTCCCGTCGTCACCAGTTCGGTGATACTCTTACCGGTAATGGCGCTTAACATTATCCCGATACTGCCATGACCAACGGCGAGGATGACATTTTCTAAGGAAGGTGCATTGCCCAGGATGGGCAGATTGTCGGGCGTTTTAGGGCGCAAGCCAGCCCACATCTGGTCTATAGCGGCCCCCTCGAGGCCAGGCAGCAGTCGGACGGCTGTACTGAGCAACCAGCCTATGCCACCGGCGGTGAGGTGCTTTTCAAAACCAACCTCTTCTTTGGTGGCACCGACAACAATTGTTCCGTTGTTTTTGGGGGCCAGGTAGATTGCTTCTCCAAAGATGATATGTTTGAGCGGAGGAGGAGGAGAGGAGAGCTGCTTGAGAGTGAGTATCTGGCCGCGCTGTGGCTCAACGGGCAATGAAATATCGAGCAACCTTTCCAAATTGCGCGTCCAGGCTCCGGTAGCTACGATGACGTGCTCGCATGCTATTTCTAATCCATGGTCTGTGCACACCCTGGTAACCTTGTTTCCGTGGAAATCCATCCCTATAACATTATGATAGGCGCAGAGTTTTGCACCGAGGTTTGTCGCGGCCCGCGCGAATGCTTTGACGACGTGGGGGGCTTTGACCTGTGCTTCTTCCGGCGCGTAGATTGCGGCGCTGATGTCGGGTGCTAAGAGCGCTTCGCGCTGCCGGGCTTCGTCGCCTGTTAACCATTGCATCTTAAGTCCCAGGGGCTGCCAGGCGTTCATACGTTTGTGCAGGTTGTCAATGTTATTGGGATTGCGCGCGACGCGGAGAGAACCGCTTTGCTCATATGCGAGGTGTACGCCGCTGGCCTGCTCCAGTTCTGGCACCAGCGTGGGGTAAATGGACCAGCTTGCCAACAGAAGATCGGCCAGGGGTCCTGGCCCTGAGAGTGATCCCAGTGGGGCCAGCAGCCCCGCCGCTGCGCTGGACGCCTCTGCGCCAATATCGCCTTTTTCGACTACCGTGACTTCTACGCCTGATTTGCGCAGGTAGTAGGCGATGGCGCAACCTATGATGCCTCCGCCGATAATGACCACATCTTTTGTGGATTGCACGTGGTTTTTCTCCTCTTTTTGCGGTCGTTCTGCTGTATTTTCGCATATGGATTATGTATCAGCAACATATCTGATGTCTTCCACCCCACCCCCAAGAAAAACTCCAATAAAGAAACGCCTGTGATACAATGGGAAGAGCCACAGGACGCAATAATGCTGTGTAACTTTTTCATCTGGAGAGCGGAAAATCCAGCGAGGGCCGATAATGCTGTTTAACAAATTCATCCAGGAATCCGTATGGGTCGCAGCACTGTCATGCTGAGCACATGCGCTACGCTCAGTGTAAACTTCGCGAAGCATCTCGCTGCCCAGCGCGACAGACCCTTCGCTGCGCTCAGGGTGACAGTGGAGGGGCCGATTTCATCATCCGGATTATGTTGTTAAAAGTCAAAATCGGGTCCTTGCATCCTGAAGGAGGAGTGATACATTGGGGAGAGCCTCGGGACGCGATAAATCGGGTCCCTACAATTTGGACGAAATACGTGCACATTTTCCTGCCCTGGCGGCGGATACTATTTATTTTGATAACCCTGGTGGGACACAGGTTGCACGAGAAGTGTTACAGCGCATCGACCACTATTTGCGCAGTACCAACGCCAACCACGGCGGCGCGTTTCGCACCAGCCGTGAGTCCGATGCTACGGTGGCCGAGGCGCGCCAGGCTGTAGCCAATTTTCTGAACGCTGCTCGTCCAGAGGAGATCGTGTTTGGTCCGAATATGACAACCCTCACCTTTTCTATCAGTCGCAGCGTGGCGCGCACTTTGCGACCGGGCGATGAGATTGTGGTGACGCGGCTGGATCATGACGGCAACATCGCGCCCTGGCTGTTGATAGCCGAAGACCGAAGCTGTACGGTGCGCTGGGTCGATATCCACGAGGAGGATTGCACGCTTGACATGGCAGACCTGGAGCGGCAGATTACGGAACGCACGAAAATAGTGGCCGTTGGCTCTGCCTCCAATGCCGTGGGGACGATCAATGATGTACGCAGGGCGGTTGAACTGGCACATAAGGTGGGAGCGCTCTGCTTTGTAGATGCAGTGCAGTATGCTCCACACAGGCCAATTGATGTGCAGGCGCTGGATTGTGATTTCCTGGCCTGCTCGGCCTACAAGTTCTTTGGCCCTCACCTGGGCATCCTCTATGGCAAGTACGAGCTGCTCGACAGCCTGATGGCGTATAAAGTTCGCCCTGCCAGCAATCTGCCGCCTGAGAAGTTCGAGACGGGCACGCAGAGTTTTGAGGCCATTGCCGGCACGTTGGGCGCGATGGAGTATTTTGAGTGGGTGGGCAACACTTTTGGCTCAGAATATGCGGCGAACTATCAAGGTTCTTTTAGCGGACAGGGGTTGGCCCTCAAACAGGCGATGGCGGCTATCGAGACCTATGAACTGGAACTGAACCATTCTTTACTTGAGGGTTTTAGCTCGATTCCTGGCCTGCAGATTCGTGGTATCACCAGTCCGCACAGACTGCAGGAGCGCGTGCCCACTTTTTCTTTTACGCTGGAGGGGTGGACTCCACGCGCCATTGCGGAGGCGCTGGCCGGGGAGAATATCAATGTGTGGGATGGTAACTTCTATGCACTTTCGGTGACAGAGCGGCTGGGATTGGAGGAACAGGGGGGATTATTGCGGGTTGGGCTGGCGCATTATAATACGCAGGGTGAGATTGATAGACTTGTTACAGCGATCTCGAAAGTAATTCGTTAACAACCTGCGAGATCGTTTCTTTTCGGTGTGGTTCCTCATCTTCATCCCAAAACTCTTGTATCGATGGTTTATATAATTGGCAAGTGATTGTGTTTTTCATTTTCGGTGCCCAGCCTGGATAGTTCCTGATCCCGATCCCGCGATTTGCGCTGTACCACGTGTATTCTTGGGGGAATATGTGCGCGGTTCCCGATCTTCAACGGGGGGGATGGCCAGTTCATGGAGTATTGCTGAGGGGGTTCTTTGCCGCCCTGCACATCTTTGGACAGCCAGAGCGGCGTTGGCTTCCAGTTCTTCTCTTACGCTGCCACTCCACCTTTCCTGTGATTCGCTGCTGCGCATACTCCTGCTGCTTGTAGGCACATCGCTCACAATTACACGAAAAGGAGGTAGGTGCAAGAAGTTACAGACGACCTTGACACCATAGAGAGGGTTCCGAAAAGGACCCATAACGGAAGTATGTTCAATCAAAAGCTCTGAAAAGATGAGGAGATCTCCGTGATAAGAAAACGAACGAAATTCACCATTCCGGCGACGATCATTCTAGCAATCCTGCTGGTGACTATTTTTGCTGTCGTTCCCGCGTTTGCCGCTTCACCCCTTGGCGCCCGGAACTACAGTGGGAGCGGCGGTTACAAAGTGAGCGCTACCAAGGGGGCGTCTCCGAGATTCACCACTCACAGCGCCAATATCTATACCCTTCCGAAAGAAACAGCGTCCTCCAAGCTCGTCAGCAACCCGCATAAGCTGGTCTTGCGGACGTCACCAAAGTTGGCTCAGGCCAAGGCCGCGGCATCCCACAACAAGAATGCGCCGGTCAACCGGTCTGAACTGGCGGTGACAGCCAGCAAAACATCCGCATCCAACCGTTTCAAAGGTATGGCCGATTCGGCTACCATCTGCCCGTATTTCGGCGGATGCCAGCCTCCCGATATGGCACTGGCGACCTCTCCGAAGTACGTGCTGCAGGGCGTGAACACCTCGTATGCGATTTACAATACTGTTGGGAAAGCGGTTGTTGGTCCTATCGAAGACAATACCTGGTACGGCGTTCCCCCTCTACCGAACAAGTGTGACCCCGCTGGCCCGTTCCTGAGCGACCCGCGCGCCTTCTATGATCCCAACACCGGGCTCTTCTGGACGGCGACCTTGCAGGTCGAAGGAGCGGCCTTTGGCGTCGGCGTCAACTGCCCGAACACATCGATTTACTGGGTTGCCAATCTCAATCCGACGACGGGCGTGATGCACGTCTATAGCTTTGACATGACGCTTGGTGGCACAGTTGACGCAGGTGCCGACTACACTCAGTTCGGCTTCAGTGGCTCGACCATCGCCTTCACGGGCAACATGTTCGACTTCACTACCGGGAACTATGACTTTGCCGAGGCCGTGTTCGTGGATAAGGCAAAGATGGAAGCGGGCAAACCCGTCACGCCCGTCGCATTTACCGGGCTCAGCGTGACTGGCCCCAATGGGATGGTTGTCCTGGATACTGTTCAACCGGTCGAAACGGAGACGACACCAGCGAACGATCCGGGTGTCCAGTACCTGGTGAACTCCTTCAACGGCAATGGCGACCCTTTCGGCGATGACTGCCTCTCCACCACCTGCAAGGGATTCGTCGCGTGGGCCTATAGTCCCGCGACCCAGACCCTCGGGGGCACGCTGGTCCTCTCGCAGACGCCGAATCCAACCTATATCGTTCCTGCAAACGCTGACCAGCCGGGGTGCATCCAATGCGTGGAAACCATCGATGCGCGCATCACCGGAACGCCTGTCTACAGCGTCGGTGGAGGACAAGGGTTGATTTCCTTCTCGCTTGACACACAGGTCAGCAACGGCGGGGTGGCCTTCCCAAGTTCCGTGCCGGGCATCTTGTGGGGACAAATCCAGGTCGCCAATTTCCAGGGGAATCCAGTAGAAGTTATTGGGAGTCTCTACCAGAGTGGCTACATCTCCTTCGCGGGAGACCAGGCGGCCTCCTTTGGAGCGTTCATGCAGGATAAGAACGGTAGAATGGTCATGGTCTTCGATACCATGAGCTCTAATCTCAATCCGAGTATTATGGTGGTATCGCGTAAAGTGTCTGATCCCCTTGGGTCAATCGGGAACGCCCGCTTTATCATCAAGGGACCGTCAGCGACCTTTGACACTCGCTGGGGGGATTTTGAGGCAGCTTCCTATGATGGTTTCAGTACCAATCACATCTGGGTGGCTTCACAGTATTCCATCAGCGGCGACTGGGCGACCTTTATCGCCAGAGTGTAGCCGCGCAGGGCGACCCAAGGGTCGCCCCTACTGCGAAGGCTAGCTTCCGAGAGCTTCTAGCAAGAGGTCGCCTTCTTCGGGAGTGACGCGGCCTTCGGCGATCATACGCAGGATGGCTTCGCGTTCCTGATCGAGGTTGTACTCAGGGCCTCCGGGTGTGCTGGCGTCCGCATTCCCAGAATCTGATGGCTGCTTCGCCTGATTCACCTGTTCGCCTGGATGCGTTTCCGGCTGAAAACCTGCTGTTGGGGACGGTGGAGGCACAGGCGGAACCGCGGATGGTTGCTGTGGTGGTTTTGGCGGTTTTGGTGGCGTTGGGGTCTTCGGGGTCTTTGGGGTCTTCGGTATGCCCAGATTGCTTACAGCACGTTCTACGGCTTCGAGGGCTCCTGCAATGCCTTCGGAGGCAGCTTTGCGCGCCTGCTCTTTGATGCGCTCCAGCCGCTCGGGGTCGAGCCGCCACTCACGATCGTTGAAACGCACGTTGATACGTGCCTCCCGCTCACTAGCACGACGCGCCTGCTCCTCGGCTTTGCGCTGGGCGCGGCGCGCCTGCTCTTCCGCTTTGCGCGCGATGGAATCGGCCAAATCGGCCCCCTGTGACCAGCTTGCTTCATTAAAAGCCGCTGCTATCTCTCGGCTCAGTTCCTGGCCTAGTTTACTCATTTCGCGGCCAAAGCTAGACATTTCGCGGCCAAAGTCTTCCCATCCCCAGAATGCGCTGGTGCTGCTTGAACTACGCGGACCGTTCCCTCCGCGAAGCGCCAGGTCGCCGCCAACATTCAATTCGAGGTAGGCCGCGCCATCTCCATAGTTCAGGCTGATCATTTTTCCACTCCTGCTGGCAATAATTGAGCGGCCACTGATATCGCCGCCGACATTGGCTTGAATAGACAGGTTGGGATTGTCCGGCAAAACAATGACGGCATCACCGCCGACATTTAAGCGTGCGCGGCTATCGACAGGAAAAGCGGCTTGCAACGAGAGGTCGCTGCCGATGCTGCCGACCTCGATACTTGATTGTATGCCTTTCAACGCTGCATCTGAGCCAACGTGGCCAATCTGTAGATTGCCACCGATGCCGTTAAAGCTGACATCGCCGCCGATATATCCTAGCTCGACATCACCCTGTGCATCACGTAAGGAGCAGTCGCCGCCCACATTGCCGATTTGCACATAGGCAGCACTGCTTATACTCAGGTCACCACCTATATTGCCGACAGTGATACCTGTACGTGCGCCACCTGTGACTGAGCAGTCGCCACCGACAACACCGCAGCGTAAGGCAGACGACACTTCTTCCGCGCTTAAATCACCACCAACGGTGCTGATCATGACTGTTTCTGCTCGCACCACTGCCAGGTCGGAACCGACGGTCTCGATCTCTATAACCGCCACGTCCTTGAGGGCGGCATCGCCTCCGACGCTATGTCGCACGCGCAAGATGGAGGTATTTGAAACGCTGAGATCGCCGCCAAGGTTCGTTAAATCTACGGCTTCTCCAATATTCTCCAACCCGGCTTCGCCAGAGATGTTTTTGATGGTGGCATCGCCAGAGATGTTCTCTAATTCGACGCGCCGCACACCATCAACCAGGACATCACCATTTATGTTTGCCGATTTGAAGCTGGTATCTTCAGGTACCAGTATTTCGATATCACTATCACAGTCGACAATGGTGAGCGTGTTTCCCTCTTGAGGGATACCGCCTACTATCCCATTGCTCTTAGTCTCAACACTGATTGCCTGCTCTCTCCAGGTACGCACGCTCAAGTCGCCATCAACCCGTGTGATGACTACCCGAGGTGCCGCGCCAACCGCAAATGTTTGTTGGGCCATTGAATCCTCCTTATGGGTGACCGGTTGGGTCCCTGGGCGACCACCAGGGTCGCCCCTACTATGCACGGTTTCCGTTTCACGGTTGTGAAGCGGCGGTGGGAGCCACTCCGTGGTATTACTCTTACTCGGCGTATATTTCTATGCGCTCGCCTTCTTCCAGGTCTTGTAGATCAAGTAGTCGACCGGTAGCGCCATTTTCGATGGCATGCAGCAGGTCTTCCAGTGCGCTACCACGAATCTGCGGTACCAGGCGTGTTGCCAGGCGCAAACCGACATCAATAAGACTGACGGGAACGGTCACGTTCGCTTTCTGACGATTGTTCGCCAGGTTCGTCACACGTACCCGTACTATGCGATTGCGCTTACGCTCGTTAGTATGTTCCTGCTTTACCTGCAGTGAGTCCAACAGCCGCGCGGCTTCTTCAGCGGTCACATTGCCGGACTCGACCAGGCGCAGGATACGAATACGCTCATCAGTTGAGGCTGCCATGGGTCTATCCCTTCATCAAGCGCATGGCATCTTCTACGCTGATCTCTTTGGCGGCGAGGCGGTCGAGAATGGCGCGACGATCAGCACGTCCATCGTTTTCAGGCGAGCCACCAAGGGCGGTCACAATTTCGTCCAGCCGGCTGCGCGCGGTATTGTAGGCGACGTCTAGCTCCGCGGCTAATTTCTGGATGTTGCCGCGAAACTTGACCAGCATCTCGACAAATTCAAGTTGTTCGCGAGTGAGGCGGCCTATCCAGCCCAGGCTAAATTGCCCCTCGATAACGATGCCGCTATCAGGGCATTCGAGGCGCGTTACGATCAGTTCACCGCCACTCACCGGGTCTCTTGTGATCAATGGATGCATGCATGTACTCCTTTGTGGAGGTATCCAACAGCGATACCTCTCTGTTTGCCTGTTAATATCTTTTTTTGATTTGGCATTTCTTATTAACCACGTGGTAATATTAGCATATCAAAATAAAATTTGCAATAGTTTTGGTGATTAATTTCAAATTGATGGCAATATTTAGCAATTTTCGGGAATAATTAGAGCACAAAAGACAGCAGGTCTCGCCCTACCAGGATGGTGCCCTGGTAGCCCGAACTGGTGGTCAGGGACTGTAGGTGCCGCGCATCGATTTCTCTATAGAGGTGCGAGCACACAATTGTCTTTGCCTGAGAGGAGATCGCAAGTTGCACGATCTCCGTGTCTTCAAGATGGCCCGAATCGATGATAGCGAGCTCAACATCACGCAGGAAGTCTATTTCCGCGTCGTGAAAGTGGGAGTCACCGGTGATGGCATAGCGCCTCTCGTTCCAGGAAAAGCGCAGCCCATGATTGCCTGCGGGGGGCAGGCTGATGAAATCGAAACGATGGGTGCCAATCTCAAAGTGCTGCCGCGTGATTTCATGGACAATGATGTTGTATGTAGGCTGTTGCAGGGCGCGGGGACCAAAAAGCTGCAATAGGCCATCGATGATTTGTTGCACCCCCGGCGGCCCGTAAATGTGGATGTCGGTTGTGCGCGGGTCCCGCTGCGACCATGCTCCAGCCTGGAGAAAGGGGATGAGGTCCGAGATGTGGTCGGGGTGAAAATGGGATAGGACGATGTGTTGCAACTGGTTATGCTGTACGCCTGCCTCCAGCAGTCGCTGTACGACGCCATGCCCACAATCAAAGAGGATATAGATGTCGTCGAGGTCGAGCAGGACGCTGGATGCGCGACGTTCGGTTTCGATCTGGCAGGTGCCGGTGCCTAGGAGGGTGATGGTGGCCATGTTTTTCGGTTCCGTTCGTTCTGTCGATGAAACGCCTCCCTTACAATATAGTAGCAGGTTTCTTTCATATCTACACTCTTTTGATATCAAGGGCGGCCATGTACTGGCATTCAACATAGGCCTGGTAGGCTCCTGCTGAGCCAGGGGCTGTGCTCGGACCCTCATTGGGTGGGATTGTGCGACCTATATAGGCATCTTGCGCGAGCTGTTTCAGCTGCAACGCCAGTTTAACAACGGCGGGATCAGCAATATTGGCGGCATTGAGGATTTGTGCATCGTATGTGCGCATTTTCTGTACCCAATCCTTCAAGTCCGTTAACGCATTGATCACGTTCTGAGCATGTTGGCGCAGTTCAGCATTGTTCCCCGCCGACTGGAGAATCTTGTTCACCTCGCCGGTTAAGGCGTCAATGTATCCTGGCTGAGTTGGCGATGAGAGCAGACCGACAGGCACCAGGAGTAGATTATGAAGAGCTGCGGGTAAATCGCCGCTACTTTTCGCAAATTGAGTGCCATCGAGCAAATTGATGATACGAATTGCCTGTCGTTGAGCCAGCGCGTGGTCACCGGTTACCTGTACGCTGTCCACTATACTGACAGCCTTATCATTTGTGCTTTTAATAGTCTCGAAAAGTCCAGAGATGAGGCTTGAATCAGCAGGATAGCCCGGCATTCTGTAGAGTACATACTGGATATATTGGAAGGAAGCGGCAGGAAAAGTGGCCTGGTAGACTTTCGCTTTGAGGGTAGGGGCAGCAGGCGTCTCGTTCCCGGCGTTTTCCACGGTCACAAAGACGGTCTGCATTTGCGCCAATAGATTGCTGTGTTGAGCATTCCCTGCATAAAGCAAGGAGGCAGCGCCATTGTGTACAGTGAGCGGTCCCAATGGGATAGCCACGCCAGTAATGTTCCGCAACCAGGCAACATAGCGCTTGTCCTGCGGAGGATTCGGAATATTTTGCAACTCTATGCGTAACATGTCGTTCTGTCCAAGTGCATCATCCTGGAAGAAGACATGCCCGATGGGAGCATCAGGCGAAGGCACTGTCGATGCAGAACGGAAGAAGAGGCTGGCACCGAGAGACCCGACGACCAACAGGAGCAGGAGCGAACCGATAATTGCCAATACAACCGGCGATAAGAAATTTCTCGAGCGAATTTTCAAATCACTGCTTTCCTTGCCCTGCCATGCCGATGTGACCACGGAGGTAGAAGGAAATTTCATTGTGGTTGTTGGTGCCGTTGGTGCAGCGAACTCAACAATGGCCTGCGACGGAGGGAAAGCAGAACGATGCGCGGCGGTATTTCCTCCCACCGTTGAAGGTGTCTTTGGGTCCAGGCGCCTGGGCAAATCCTGCGGGGGAATCGGCGTGGGACGGGTATTTTCTCCGATCGAGGGCTTCGCCAGGCTTTGCTGTCCCAGGATTGCAGGGAGTTTAGAAGAGATATTGGGCAAAGGCTGCGATACGCCTAGAATCGATGGTATACCATTGGTAGGCTGCCTGGGAGTTGCAGGACCCTGCGTGGCGGGAACGCGTAAAGCCCCGCTGGTTGTATAGAAAAACGGTCCTTCGTGCGAAGCCTGGTTTTTATTCAAGGCCATCTGAGGTAATTGCTCTACTGAACAAGCCTCGGCAAAGGCTCTTGCCAGCAATGATGCTGTAGCAAAGCGCGTCTTCGGGTCTTTCGCCAAGGTACGCAGGATGACCTCAGAGAGCGCAAGGGGAATATTAGGGTTAATGAGCATGGGAGAAGTCGGTAAGGTATTGAGGTGATGCATCATAATGGCCATGTTGCTTTCACCATGAAAAGGCAGCACGCCGGTGCATATTTCATAGAGAATCACGCCCAGTGCATAAATATCGCTGCGCGGATTTGGCTTCTCTCCTTTCACTTGCTCGGGAGAAATATAGAGAGTTGAGACATTATTCTGGTTGCCAGGGAGATGCGCGATACCAAAATCGGTGAGCATTGGTTCACCGTCCTTAGAATGCGCGGTATTGTTTATGTCGAGTAGAATATTCGATGGTTTGATATTGTTATGAACGATATGTTGTTCATGGGCGTAATCAACAGCCGCTCCAATACAGGTAAAGAGATAGACAATATCCGAGATAGGGGGAAAAGTCCCTACGCGCGAGGTACGCTGAATGACCGTGGCGAGGGTTGTTTGCCCCTCAATATAATCCATGACGATGTAGGGTGTGGTTTCATTTGTGGCTTCTGATGGGCGAGAAACAGCGACTTCACGTACATGAACAATGTTGGGATGATGCAGAGCTGTTATGGCCTGCCATTCTTTCATGAAGAGTGTAATGAAATTGGGGTCATTTTGTAGCAGGTCGGGATGGAGCAATTTCACGGCAACATCTTGCCGAGTTTGTGCATCGAGGCCCTTCCAAACCTCACCTGCGCTCCCATGTCCGAGCAGATTCCGCAACTCGTATTTTCCCATGCGTCGTGGGGTTGTGCTCATTATTATTTTCCTTTAATGGAAACAAAATCTACTGCCTTTATCATTCCCCGGATGCGGCAGATATCTAAACGATCCCATTGTTACCATACACGATTTTAGACATATGTTCAAGTGTGTGAGACTTTTTTCCTATGTTTTCACCCAGAAATTGTAGGGTATGGGGTACCAGGATACCCCTTTTTCAGCTATAATAAGACAACTCGAAACATACCCAGGAGGAACAGGTGCGCTTCGGTCTGCAAGATGTAAAAAAACAGGTATACCGGCGTGAAGGTGAACTCTATGTAGGGTTGCATTTTCTTCGTCCAGGAGAGTTGCGCAGCGAGATAGAGCGACTGATTGCCTACCATGAGCAACTGATAGGGCAATCACGGATGCGGTTCTCGATGGACGATGCACGCGCGTGCGTAGGAGATTATCGCCTGGCGCACTGCCTCATATGCGCGCTAAGCAACTGGTATCAGTGGCGGCAGCGCAGCTGGTCAGACGCGCTACAGCAGATCGGCAGTGAGTCTCACTTGCTGCTTGAGAAGGCCGGCATTACTTCTCCCGTGTATCTCCGGCTTGCGCTCTTCAATTACGTCAACGAACATCACCAGGGCTTTCTGGATGCGCGGGTACGTCCAGCGGCCCTGCAGGCATTCGCAGCCTCTTACCAACTTAGCGCACCTGACCTGGAGTACTTGCTGAGACTAGATAGCGACGATGAAGCGTTACTTGGGCGCGATTCGCTTCAACCGCCTGGTGCACAGGATGTTGCAACGCTATATAACCAGTGGGCTTTTGAGTCGGCGCTCTTCAATGCCTCAAGTGTGCGGTTCGTCATCGATTGTCACGCCTTTGAGCAGGCAGCCAGCGAAGCGCGGCAGATTGGCAGCGGTATTGGCGCGGTCATCAAACGTCTCTGTTACCTGGCACGCCTGCTTGGCGTCTACTACGATCTCACCTACGATTCGTCCTCCTCTCACACGGCACCATTATTGCATCTCACGCTCTATGGTCCGCAGGAAATGACCGGGGCGCCTCAACAATATGGCGCGCGTTTAGCCAGGCTCTGCCGGTTACTCCTGGGTTATGGCATCTCACAACGGCAACATATCAGCCGAACGCATGGACAACATAAGCGGAACAATAGCCCGACTTCTGCCAGCGCTCTTAGCAGTGCCATTGTAAAGGCGGAGGCGAGCGTGCATTTCTTGCAACGCTCTTACCGTTTTGCCATGGATAACACCCTACTCTCCTTGCTACCGGCTGGGGAGGCATCTCTCGCGCAAAGCACAGGAGGTGCTTCCGCAGGTGTTGCCCAACAGGCTCCAATTCATACGCCGTCCGTCTTCGATAGCAGCATTGAACAATCCTTTGCGGAGGCATTCGCGGCTTTGGAGAGCAGCCACGCGGTAGACGGTTGGCAGCTTATACGCGAACCAGAGCCTCTCATGTTCGAGCAGAGTATCTTTATTCCGGACTTCGCGCTCACACGCGACCAGAGACGGATATATGTTGAGATACTGGGTTTTTGGACGCCGTCCTATCGCGAGCGCAAGGTGCAAAAACTGCAACAGCTACAGGGACGTGGGGACATCGTGCTGGCCATTCCCGAAGAGGCGCGAGAGGCATTTGCCAGCCTGGTTTCTGTTTTTCCTATCGCCTGGTATAGCGATCAATTGTCGGCTACCGAACTGTTACATCTCGTGCGCAATCGTTACGATGACGTCGCCGAACGGCTGGCTGCAATTGATATCACGGCAGTGCGCTCGCGCGTGCAGCAAGAAGGATTCTTAACCGAGCGTGCATGCTATGAACTCTTACATGTTTACCGCCGTTCAGAGCTGCAACTGGCAGTGGAACGGGTTGTTGGAGGGGACGTGGCCTTTGCAGCGGGACTAGGACTCTATCGGGTAGATTGGATGGAACAACTGAGAACTTCGTTCGTAGTATTGATAGAGACTCTTGGTGCGTCACCGCTCGCGGTCGTCCTGCATGAAGCAAGAGCGCGCTTGCCTGTGCTGGCTGAGTGCGAGGATGCAACCATTGAAGCAATGCTCGGCCTCTGGCCAGAGGTGAGTGTGCACCGCAGCTCCATTTTTGAAGCGATTGTGGCGATGACCAATGACGGTGCCGAGCAAACTGCTGTGGCTGATAATGAGGAGCAGACCTATACTGTACCGGGCAGGAAAGCAGGGCGAGAAAAGCGTACAATACCGAAGAAACGAGTTGTGCGTGAGGCTTCGCAGGGTGATTTGTGGAACTAGCCATATATGAAAATATTTAAGCGTAAAACAAGTTTGATGGACTGATAACTTTATGGATATCAAAGAGCTAATAGGTGTCACGCTTGGTACGTGTACCCTCGAGCACGTTATTGGTCACGGCGGCATGGGGGCCGTTTATCTTGCCCAACAATCTCGACCGGTGCGCACGGTGGCAGTGAAAGTGCTCATCCCCTCTAACAGAACAGAAGTCGAACAGAAGGAAGTCTTCCTGGAACGATTCCGCCGTGAAGCTGACACCATCGCGAAGCTAGAGCACAAGAACATCTTGCCTATCTACGAGTATGACGAGGCGGTGGTAGAGCAGGAGCGCCTGGCATACCTGGTGATGCCGTTTATCCGTGGTGGCACGCTGCGCGAACGCATCGACGAGATGAATCGCTCCGGTTCGCACATTGAACTCAAGCTGGTTGCCAGTTATATCAGCCAGGTCGCCGATGCGCTCGATTATGCTCACAGTCTGGGCGTGGTCCACCGCGACATCAAACCCGGCAATCTGCTTTTTCACCAGGATGGCCGGCTGATGCTAGGGGACTTCGGCATAGTACGTTTGAAAGCTATGCCCTCACTGACCAGTGTTGGCAGCTTCCTGGGAACGGCAGAATACGCTTCACCTGAACAAATCAGCACCAATGAAATCGACTTTCGCTCAGATATTTACTCACTCGGGGCTATACTTTTTGAATTACTGACGGGGAGTGCACCTTATACAGGGCCTAATCCATTTGCAGTCATGGCCAAGAAATTGCACGATCCGTTGCCTTCTATTAGAGACAGCCGCCCTGACCTCTCTGCCGCAGTGGAAACGGTTGTGATGAAAGCGCTGGCGAAGAATCCAGCGGACCGCTACCAGAGCGCGTCTGCACTGGCGGATGCTCTGCAAACCGCGATAGATTCCGGGTCCGTGCTGCGTCTCAGCGGCGATGGCAATAATAGCGACCTCACAGTAGCCGAGCGTGCCTGGGGTACGTCCTCACCAGTGGTTGCCAGCGTACTTGCTCCCAGCGCCGGGCGCATCATACCACCGACGCAACCAGGCATACCTGTCCCACTCTGGGGCACATATGGAGCCCGGCAACCACAGCCGGGTCAATGGCAATGGCCCTCGCAGATGCAGGCACAACAAGCGCAAAGTCCAGCAGGTGTAGGTGTACTTGCTCCAGGCCCTGGTGGTTATGCAGCTCCCTCCTACCCGTACAGCCAGCAAGATAATTCGCGGCTCAACGGGGGCGTGGTCAGCGCGGATGTAAAAAAGTACCGCGAAGGGAAGCGCTTATTCTATTACTTCACGTTATTGATTACGTTGCTTACACAACTTCTCGTTTTCATCCTTGTCGATGCTCCGACGAAAGATGGCACTGAAGTAGTCGCCATGTTTGGGGTACTGTTAGGCTGTGGCCTCAATGTCTTGATCTTAGCGGCAATTGGTTTTACAGGGGTAGTGCGCAACCGTGCTGTTCGCAAGTTCGTCATTCGCGCTCTCACAATTGCTATTATCACGCCCATACTCAGCGGCGTCTTTATCAGTTATGGAGCACCTTCAAATTCGTCTCATCTTCCTGCTTATCTTGTACTACTGGTGAGCAACCTCTATCTTCTACGCCAGCTTGGCAAGGTAGACGCCGACAAAGAGCAGGTGGAGGTGGCCCCAGTACTCTGGCGTCCAGCGTTTGCGGGCGCCCTGACGGGGCTCTTACCGCTGACAATTATGATGATTTTTGCCTTACCGGCCTTTTTTGTCTATCCGTCCAATAGCCTCCCCTGGCTGGATGTACTCGGTGTGTTGTTCGTAATCGCCATCGGTATCCCTACGCCGGGAGCTATGATGGCGGTCTGGCTCTCCACGAAAATGAGTTTTGCCACGCTATCGCGCAGCAGCGCTATCGCCGGGCTGCTGATGTTCAGTGGGGCGTTTCTCCTGGCGGTCTTATGGAACATGGTCTTTTCATCTCATTCCATCGTCTACACTCATTTGAACAAGACGTGGATGGCCCTTTTGATCATCGTGATCGTGATGAGCCTGGTTGGCGCGTTGCGCGGAATGCTGGATGCCTGGATATCTCGTCGCTTCCTGAGGAAAGATAAGACAAATATATGATCGAGCCTGGGACGCGATAATGCTGTTTCACTGATTCATCTGGAGAGCGGAAAATGCAGCGAGGGCCGATAAATCGGCGGTGGGCGCGATAATGCAAATGAACAAATTGGTCCAGGCATCCGTATGGGTGACAGCACGGTCATGCTGAGCACATTCGCTACGCTCAGTGTAAACTCCGCGAAGCATCTCGACGCCCATGCAGACAGACCCTTCGCTGCGCTCAGGGTGACAAGAAAGGGCCGATAAATCGGCCCCGACGGTTGGCCAGATGATTTTGTGAAAAGTCTAAATCGGATTCCTACGATTTGTTATAGAGGTAGAATAGTTGGCCCGTTGTTTGAATACACGTCCAGGTGGAGGGCATGAGAACCTCGCCAATGCGGTCGCCTGCTCTCGCTGTGATTTTCTCGTACAGGGAGCGCATATTGGCGGCTACGAAGTCGTCTCTTTCATTGGCGCGGGCAGCTATGGCCATGTCTACAAGGTACGCGAACCGGCACCGCTCAGCCGTATCATGGCGCTCAAGGTACTGCGCCTTGACCAGATCAATGAGAAGGCGCTGGGAAGCTTTTTTGACGAGGCGCGGCGCATAGCCGACCTGCAACACCCCAATATTTTGCCGGTCTATAATTTCGGGAAGTTAGAAGACGAACGCCCCTATCTGGTGATGGAATATGCGCCCCAGACTATCTATGATCTCTTTCGCAGGGCCGACGGCAGTAGACGAGCCGCCTTTGCGGAGGAGCTGGTCCCCTATATGCGGCAGGCAGCGGAGGCGCTGAGCTTTGTGCATCAAAACGGGTTGATTCACCAGGATGTTAAGCCGGGCAACCTGCTGATTGGACGCAACGGACAACTCCTGCTCTCGGATTTTGGTACGACCTTTTACCTTGGGATGCAGACACACGCCTCTCTGGGTGAAGCGACCGGGACAGCGGCCTATATGCCTCCTGAACAATGGCGAGGCAACCCGCGCCGTGATTCGGACCAATATGCGCTGGCCGTTTGCTGCTACGAACTGCTCAGCGGGCGTACCCCTTTTAAGTATACACGCATCGAGGAGATGTGGAACGCACATTTCAACGAGCAACCGGCCTCTCCACAGCAGTGGAACAGGCGCATTCCGGTTGAAGTGGCGGCGGTGATACTACGGGCACTGGCAAAGGATTATCGCCAGCGTTACTCCAACATCCTGGAATTCGCGCAAAAATACAGCGAGGCAGTACAGACAGCCCAACAGCGTTATGTCTGCCAGCTCTGTAAGCACCAGAATCGTACTGGCGCACAGCGCTGCAGCGCCTGTGGCGCTGAGCGAGATAACCGGCACTGCCCCTACTGTGATACCTCTGTGCGTTTTGGACAACGCTGTTGCCCTCACTGTGGCCGATTGATCATACCACCTAGCAGCGTGCTCAATAGCCCGCTATCGGGGGTCAGCGTATGGCTGGGACGTTATGTTATCAAGCGAGTATTGAAGAGCAACGCAGAGACGAAGCTGACGGTTGCTGTGGCCTTCGACACGCAGGCCAATGATATGCAGGTTGTATTGAAACGCTGGGAGTGCACCGATCTGCCGTTAGCCCGACGTGCCAAAGAACTGGTCTACTACGAGAAGGCCACCGAGCCTCTGACGCGCCTAAGCCACCCATTACTGCCACGCGTGCTTGATCGCTTTGTCGAGGGAAAGCATTACTATCTCGTGCTGAACTATGTTGACGGGGAAAGCCTGGAAGAACATATGCAAAAATTGCTCAGGCCGCTACCAGAGCGCGAAGTGATAGGATATATGAATTCGCTGCTGAATGCGTTGATGGCCCTGGAGCAACAACGGCCACCTTTGCGCCACTACGATATCTCTCCCAGCAACATTATTATCGAGAGGACGCGGGGACGACCCATATTGACGGGCTTCCAGGTCTCTGCCCCGCCCTCGTCGCGTGAAGCAGAGCAAAATAGAAGCCCACATCGTACGACGCGGAAACTGGCGATCTCGCCCTATTTACCCGTACAGGATAAGCACTTCGACCAGCGCACATGTATCTATTCACTGGCCGCGTGTATGCATTACGCACTGACAAACTACGCCCCGCCGCACTATCCCGCGTTCCCTCCTGTGCGGATGCTAAACCCAAACATTTCTTTTGCGCTCGAGACTATACTGAGCCGCGCTTTGATGGAAGACAACCGGGAACGATATCAGAGCTATGGAGAAATCCAGAAGGATATCAGGAAGTTGTTGTGAATTTATTGTCAGGACCGGGCGAGCTTTCAGGACCGGGCGACCACAAGGGTTCGCCCCTACTATGGACGATCGGCGGTGAGCAGCGATTTTGTGGTTGCCTGATAATTCATTGCTAAGACCTGCCGCCCGTAGCCGCGCCTTTGGTGTTCAGGTAGAACACCAAAAGCAATACATGACAGGGATATAGCATTTGATCTCGTGCTATCCCCGTTGTTCAATGGGTATGTATTCAGTCACCTTTGGGCCGACGTACTCGGCGCGGGGGCGAATCAGGCGGTTATTAGAGTACTGTTCGAGGACGTGGGCCGTATAGCCAGCAATGCGGCTACGAGCAAAAACGGGCGTATCCAGGTCGATGGGAATACCCATCATGTAGTAAACGGAGGCGGAATAGAAATCGACATTGCAATAAAGGCCCTTATGTTCTTTGATATAGTCCTCAATGATACGCGACATCTCGTACCAGCGGCTATCACCGTTGTGTATCCCCATTTCTTTGGACATCTCCCGTAAATGGGTAGCGCGCGGGTCTTCCGTTTTGTACACGCGGTGCCCAAAGCCCATGATACGCTCTTTGCGCTCGACCGCATCGCGAATATATGGTTCGGCATTACTCACCTCGCCAATGCGCAGGAGCATGCGCATTACCTGTTCGTTGGCGCCACCGTGCAGCGGGCCAGAAAGGGCGCCGATGGCCGAGGTGATAGAGGCATACATGTCAGCAAGAGTGCCAGCCGTTACACGAGCGGCAAAAGTAGATGCGTTCAACTCATGATCGGCGTGCAGGACCAGAGCCACGTCAAAGACGTGTGCAGTGTATTCATCGGGCATTTCACCCTTGAGCATATAAAGAAAGTTGGTTGCAGTGTTGTGATCGCGCAAAGGGGCGACTGGCTTTCTGCCATTGCGGATGTGTTCCCAGGTGGTCACAATCGTCCCTAGAACGGCGGTGAGCCGTATGGCGCGGCGATAATTTGCCTCGGCAGACTTATCATCAGGATTGGGATCAAAGGAAGAAAGAGTAGAAACGATGGTGCGTAATACGTCCATTGCAGGAGTCGTTCTGGGCAGAAGGTACATTATCTCGATCACGCGGCCAGGCAATTCGCGATTGGCCTGCAATAAAGCGCTCACTTCTTCAAGTTGGGTTCTGGTTGGCAAGACGCCGTGCCAGAGCAGATAGGCGGTCTCTTCGAATGTAGAGTAACGCGCGAGGTCATGGATATCGACACCAAAGTAGGTAAGTTTCCCAAGTTTGCCATCGAGGTCACAAATTCGTGATTGGGTTGCGACGATATCTTCAAGGCCATCTGTTGTGGACATATTGAGCTTCCTCCAGCGGGGAGCGGGCTTCGGTTCCGTGAATGCAACTGGTACCCGGTAGGCGAGCATCTGCTGCTTGCACGATGAAGCAGTGAACTTTCAACACAACAAACTATTTAGCTTGTGTAAAGTAATTATAATCTCGTATATTTGGTGTTGTCAACGCGAGGCGCGAACAAGAGCATAGTCTCCAACATGAAAATATGTTACACTAGCGCAAACAAAAAAGACAAAAGTGAGGCGCTACAATGGCAAAGCAGATGCGAGACGATGAGGAACAACTTATCGCCCGCAGCCAGCGTGGAGATGTCAACGCATTCAATGAGTTGATCCTGCACTACCAGCAAACAACCTATGGCGTTGTTTACCGCATGATCGGGAACGCCGAAATTGCCGCCGATGTCACACAGGACACATTTATCGCCGCTTTTCGTGCTATTCAATCCTTCCGCGGTGGCTCCTCATTTCGCGCCTGGCTCCTGCGCATTGCCTCAAATTTGGCCTGTGATCACTGGCGTCGCACTCAGCGACATGTCGTAGAATCGCTAGATATGCTCACTGATGAAGAAGAACCGCATGCCGCTAGCGATTTAAGCGCCCTGGTGGAGAGCGGGCAAGAAGCAAACCCCGAGGAATATGTACTCAGTCAGGAATTGCAGGAATTGATTCAACGTGGTCTGCAGGTACTACCCCTTGATCAACGCGTGGCCGTGGTTTTATGCGATATCGAGGGGCTATCATATGAAGAAATTTCGATTACAACCCAGTCCAACATGGGAACGGTGCGATCACGCATCGCGCGTGGGCGAGCGCGGCTGCGCCACTACCTGGAACAGTACAGGGAACTTTTGCCGCGCAATTATCGTCTACCTACTAATAAAGAGTAAAACCTACATGGAGTACCGGCGTGGTCAATACAGATAGAGATCAGCATCTGACAACTGAACAGCTCTCAGCGCTCCTGGACAGGCAGCTCTCGCCAGCAGAGCAGGCGGTATGTAATGCACACATTGAAAGCTGCCAGCAGTGTCAAGGCACATTGGCGAGTCTGCGACAGACAGTGGCTTTGCTGCGATCTATGCCACAGCCGTCAGTACCCCGTTCATTCGCGCTGCCGACAGGTGTCACCTATCTACAAGAACCAGCGGTACGCCAGAGAGAAACAGACTCACGACGCAGATGGCCCTATTATGTCCAGCGTTCTCTGCGCGCAATGAGCGTTATCGCCGCGGTGATCGGCTTTATCTTCTTGCTGTCAGGCGTTCTGCCCTTGTTAATACATGGCGGGGGAGGAATGTCAACCGCGACAAGTTCGACTGTCCCAAGCGCTGGAAGCCCGAATGAGTCGGCAACTCAAAGTGCCTCTACACTCAGTCCCCACCAGGCAGCAAATGGCAATGCGGCCACACCCGTTCATACACCAGCACCTGGTAGAACACCAGCTGCGAAGACGGAGCCAAATAAATTGCTCCCCAATGACCATCTATCTAATCGAGCTCCACCTGCGCCACCAATTATCGACTTGAATGAGCCGCTGGTGCGGCAAGGAGTTGGATTTACTCTCCTGATTCTCGGCATCATAGGAGTCTTTCTTACGAGACGCTGGGCATTGAGACGAATGTAAAGCAAGTGTGATTTCAAGCACATCCTGGAACCATCCCGATGTCTTTCTTATACCAGTGCCAGGGGCCATTGTTGCTAGTCCATTGAGGCTGAATACCCCCCTGAGAAGCACCAGCCAAGTTGGGCGTACCCCAGCAGCGATTATCATGGACATGTTTCCGCCTCAGGGTGCTAGGGCGATGCGAGAGCGCGGCAGCACGGTCCTACTGGAATGGTCATGCTGAGCGCTGTCCTGTCGTGCTAAGCGCAGCGAAGCATCTCGTGCGCCACGCGAGACAGACCCTTCGCTGCGCTCAGGGTGACAACCGGGGGAGCAGCGGCAGCACGACAGCATTGTGTATGGATTACCGACATCATCACCTCGTTGTCCACGCCACATCGTATCCCTTCCAAGTCGGCTTATCGCTCTCAGCAAGCTGCTTCAGCAAACTCAGCAGAGCTACGATGTGGCTGCAATAACGGGGTGATGATGATGGTAATCCATACACATTGTCATGCTGAGCGCTACTCACTGCCTCTCCCTTGCTTGTGCGAGTCAGCCATGAAATGTATTGGCAATTCTCCAACACTCTTGCGCAATTGACCAGTCTTCCTGTGTATGGACAATGAGTGCGCGTAGTGGCGATATCCTGGTCGGCGGGGGATTGGGCATTTTTTTGTGCGTCCAGGTGGAGGCCGAGAAAAGCAAAGGCTTCACAGACTTCTGCTCGTACGCTGGCGTCGTTTTCACCAACCCCACCGGCAAAAACGAGGGCATCCAGCCCACCCAGCGACGCTATCATTGACCCGATACAAGAGCGCAGGCGATGGACGTAGATAGCGAGGGCAAGTTTCGCCCTGTCATTGCCCTGTTCGATGGCGGCATGAATTGTCCGCATATCGCCTGAAATGCTAGAAATTCCTTGCAGGCCGGATTGTTTATTGAGGATGGTATCAAGCTGGTCGGCGGAGTACCCTCTTTGTCGCAGCAGGTAAATGAAGATACCGGGATCGACCGAGCCGGAGCGACTGCCCATCATCAAACCTTCGAGTGGGGTAAAACCCATGGTAGTATCGATACTATGACCACTTTGAATGGCGGCTAATGAGCAACCATTGCCGATGTGGCAGGTTACCAGGCGCAAGGATAGCAGGTCGCGCCCCAGTATCTGGGCGGCACGGTGGGCGCAGTATTGATGGCTGATGCCATGGAAGCCATAGCGCAAGATGCCCTGCTCGAACCATTCATACGGTCCCGGGTAGACGATCGCTTCCAGGGGAAGGTGGCGGTGAAAGGCGGTGTCAAAGACCGCCACCTGCGGCACGTGCGGTAAGATACGCTCAATCGCTTCGATACCCTCCAGGTTCAGGGGATTATGCAAGGGGGCAAACGAGGATAGGCGCTTGATAGCATCCTTCACAGCGGGTGTGATCAAAGTACTCTCGCGATATTCCTGTCCACCGTGCACGACGCGATGGCCGACTATAGCGATCTCGGACGCGTGGGCAATGACCTGCGTTTTGCCGCTCCAGAGGGTTTTGAGAAGGAACGCGACCACTTCATGGCGCGAAGTTGTGGGCAGTTTCTCTTCAAGGTTCTGGCCAGTAGAGGTGGTGATCTTGCAGTATGTTTCATCTTGATGCTCGGACCAGTCTGCATCGGCCTCCCAAAGAGACGCCTGGGGCTGGTCGGGGAGGCCGTCTCCCAGTTCATAGAGGCGGCTCTTCTGGCTACTTGAGCCAGCATTCAGTACGAGGATTTTCATGATACGTCGCGGCGTGGGAGGAAACGCCGCCGCCCGCAGGCGACTCCTTTCTTGACTTTTGTTCTACTTTCTTTTATACACTTCTTATCATTAAGACCTCTTTTGAACGCTATTGTTGGTAGAAAATACTACGTATCGCTGTTGGTGTCAAATGTCCACCCCTCTCATTATATAAAACGTTTGTCGCAAGAAGCACGTAAATCGCATACCTAAAAGGATGAGGGGAAAAGATTGACGTTTTGATGAAAGAAGCCTTATTATATAAACGCATAGAAACAGATGGAGTTTTTCATACTTTTTCTCAGGAAGGCTAGAGTTTTTTGTAGATTTTACCTTCAAAACAGTTTATTTAGAGGAGTTATTACAAGATGAACAACAATATTTTATTACTCTTCCCGATCATCAATGTGATTGTGACGGGGCTTTTTGCGGGAGTAGTATTGCGCCAGTATCTACGGCGTCATCGTGTGTACCAGTTATTCTGGGCAATAGCACTCTTTATGGCCTTTTTTGCCACGCTGGCCTATGTAGTTATGATACTGGTGCACCCTGCCAGTGACATCGGAGTACTGTTCTTCCGCATCTACTACATCCTGGGCGGAGCGCTGATTTCTGCCTGGCTTGGCCTGGGCAGCATTGCGCTGGTGGCAAGCGCTCGGATAACACGCATCTGTCTGGCCGTACTGTTGGCGCTGAGCGTGCTGGCTGTATTCCTCATCGCTTTCACCAACGTTGACAGGCAGCAACTGAGCCAGATCGCGGGCACGCCCGGTACAGGCATCTTGCAACCCAGCACAGGTCTCTGGCTGATAACGATTATTATTTTGAATTCGCTCGGGGTTGTAGCGGTCGCTGGCGTGGCCATCTATTCCGCCTGGGAAGTGCATCGCCGCCAGGGTTCAGAGACGCTGCTCGTGGCGAATATATTGATCCTCGCGGGCGATCTGATCAATGCTTTAGCCGGCTATACGGCCCGCCTGGGGGTGAAAAACGTTTTCTGGCTGGTTATGACTTTCGGCTGGACGGTGTTCTTTATTGGCGTCCTGCTCGCCAGCCGGGCACGCCATCCGGCAACCCCAGCCAAACAAAAAGGTCAGGAGAAGAATGTGGATGCGCTGCAGAGCACAACCTGAACCAGAAATGACACAGGAAGCCCCCGGCACATCGTTGTGCTGGGGGCTTCCTGTGTCATTTGACTAATATAGTTGTTTAGTTGCCTGCTTGCAGTTCACCCAACTTGACGCTGACCGTCATCTGCTGGTTGCCACGATAGATCTGCACGGAGACCGTATCGCCAGGGCTTTTGCTGATCAGGGCATCGCCCAACGAAGAAGTGTCGGTCACCTGCTTATCGTCGACTTTTACGATAACATCACCGGCTTGCAGATGAGCCTGGTAGGCTGCGCCGTTCTGTACAACGCTGACAATCAACACACCGTGATCGACGGAAAGGTTGTCCTGCGCGGCCAGGGTGGCATCGACAGTAGCGACTCTTACACCTAATACGGCGCGGCCGGTATGCGTCACCTTACCGGTTTGAATGATCTGGGTCGCGACAAAGTTGACACGATTGGATGGTATCGCGAAGCCGACACCGTTGGCCGGGGTATTGAATTCAGGGTCAATAGCCGTCAAGGTGGGGATTCCAACCAGGTTGCCCTGCATATCTACCAAAGCTCCGCCGCTATTGCCTGGATTGATGGCTGCGTCGGTCTGAATGGCATTGGGAATGGTTGCGCCACCCTGGCCCTCAGAGACATTGCGCCCAAGCGCGCTGACGATACCACTCGTCACCGTCTGGGTGATACCCAGAGGATTACCGATAGCCATGACATCCTGCCCAACCTGCAGCTTTGAGGAGTCACCCAGGGTTGCCACAGTTAAATTCGAGGCAGGGGGAGTGATCTTCAGGATAGCGAGGTCATCAGCAGGGTCGGTTCCCACCAGTTGAACATTTTTGATGCTGGTGCCATCATAAAGCACCACCTCTATGCTTTGTGCTCCACTAACAACGTGATTATTAGTGACGATATAACCGCGACGGTCAATGATGACCCCGGAACCCAGTGCCGCACCACTCTGTGTGGTGACGTTTATCTGGACAACCGCGGGTCGCACTTTGGCAATGACGGCCTCGCGCACCGCTTCTATATTATTGCTGGTGAGAGCAGGTACGGTTGGAGCTGGATTGGTGCCGGGCTGCAACTGGTTTATAGTGGGCTGGTTAGAGACGGTGGAGCTGTGGCCAAACTGCCAGCCGGCAAATAAGCCCGTGCCAAAGACAACCGCGAGTAACACGGTCAGTGCGATAGTGGCTCCCGTGCGCAGGCCCCTTGAAGGACGTTGCGGCGGCGGCGTATAATTCGGCATACTGCCAGGGGCAGGATGGTATGGCTCCGTTGGGGCAGAGACATTCTTAGCGTATGCTGCGCTCTGCCCTTCCTGGTAGGGAGTAGCCTGTTCATTATAAGGCTGTGACATAGCTATATTCCTCCGTAGTTTATGGACAGGTAGTACTTGTTTCAATATAAACACAATGACTTTTTGATCTGTAGATATTGTAATCTGTGATCATCAGGAATTCCACAGAATAATGTAAAAAGATTGTAAGGAACAGCACAGGATTCTAGCGATACACTTCTGCTTGCAGATTGAACAATTCCGAGTTTTCAAAAGACGTGGCTGAGGTCAGAAAGTCAAAAATAAACATGAGACAGCGCGAAACTTGCCCGCAGCGGGATGTCTCATGTTTTTTATCCATGAAGAGAAACGTATTATTCCTGGGTGCGTATAATTCTGGGCTCGCCTTCCAGGATGAAGACAATACGCTCGCAGATATTGCTACCATGGTCGGCAACACGCTCGAGTTTGTGAGCAATCCAGAGCAGGTAGGTCACACGTTGTAAAATGAGTGCATCACTCTGCAGAGCGGGGATTGCCCGAGCGCCGGTCATCAATGCCATCAAATCATGGCGCACCAGGTGGTAGCGAACATCCACTACGTCGTCCTCTTCCCAGATGCGCTTCGCCGCCTCGACATCTCGTCGAGCGAACGCATCCATTGTGCCCTGCAGGATGCGCCGGGCTTCGCTTCCCAGTTCGAGTATGCCACGCATGATAGAGGCTTCGGTAATTTCGCTCTCACCACCCACCTTGACCTCGGGGATAGCGGCTATCTTCACTTCTAACCTTTTATCAGTATGAAGTGGCGTCATACGCAAGATGATCTGTGCGATTCCTGCAGCCCCATCACCGGTGCGTTCAAGATCGCCCGCAATGGCAAGCGTTGAGGTGAGATAGCGCAGATCGCGCCCACCGAGAGGCTGCTGCAGCGTCAATAAGCGGATAGCATGTTCCTCAACAGCCGCCCGCAGGCTATCAATAGGTGCATCGGCCTCAATTACTAAACCCGCTTTGGCTATATCGCCGGTCTCCAAGGCTTCCAAGGCTTTTGCCAAAGCATCATCTACCAGAGACCCTAATCCAATGATTTGTTCATCCAGTGCTTGCAGTTCTTTGTCCAGAACAGTTCTTGTCATACAACCACTCCTTCTGCTGCTATGTATGCCGCTGTTACTACATACGTAATACCAGCAAGATTTTTCATATGTTGACCAATTACAGGCCGTCAGGCCCGTGTACTAAACAAAGTGTACCATATTATGCCATAGAAAAGATAGAGTAATATGTTAAATACTCATTCTATTCTTTAGGGATAGGCGAATAAATAGAAACGAATTGACGGGATTCATTTTCCCTGATCAACGCCGTTATCCATATGGTGCCACGTCAGAGGTTGAGAAGGAATCTTCCCACCGATTGCCTGGGCCTGTACCTGACCGAGAATGCGTGCAATAATCGCCGGAGGGGGCTCTATCATTTTCAATTGGCTGAGAAGTATATCGATATCGTCATACGTTTTTTCATTGTCCATGTATGAGGAATCATTTGCATGCTGCATTTCTTAATGCCCTCTAATCTTTCTTATTTTTCTTACCTTTTATGTTACACGAATGGGAAAAGAGAGCGGTTTCAAAACAGCAGAGCGAAAAAATGGACACCTCTATCACTGGGAGTCCACTTTTTTCGCCCTGCTGTTTGTTTAGTGAGCGGTGTACTCAACCTGGTTCATCAAAGCCGCGCGAAGGAGCGGTTTGGCGCGTTGGTAGTAGGTCTTGGCCGTTGCTTCGGGCATATTGAGTGTCTGGCCAATCTCAGAAAAACTGAGTTGACCAGCATAGCGCAACAGCACCACTGAGCGGAACTTGATGGGTAAGGTCTGGATAGCTTCTTGCAGGCGCTGCTGCAGGTCGCTTTGCTCTGCTAATTCTTCAGGGAGCGGACCGTTAGCGGGAATGGTTGCTAGAGGCGAGAGTTCTTCGTCATCGTTCACCGACTCTAATTCCGAGAAATGAATGACTCGCTGGCGGCGCAGTTCATCAAGGCAGCGATTACGCGCGACCTGGAAAAGCCATGCTTTTAACGGCTTGTCTGTGCGCAGGCTGCTCAAGGAGCCATATAACTGAATAAATACGTGTTGTAAGATATCGCAGGCCTGGTCATAGTCGCCCAGGAAGCGATAGATGAAGTTAAACAGCGGTGTACTGTAGCGCTTTACAAGATCCTCAAAGGCGTATGGGTTGCCAGCCAGTGTTTGTTGTGCCAAATCGCCATCAGTAATATCTATCGCGTGTATATTTGATGTTGTTTGTATCTGCATATTCAAGTACTCCTCTTTCTGATATCTGCATATCAGGGTAGCCTCTTTTTGTGTACTTTACAAGGATTTTTGACCCTTATAAGCTCTGCTTTAAGCTTCTCTAAGCAGATACTAAACTCTCTTAAGATGAGCAATGCACTTTCTTATTTTTCCCGAGTGAAGCTTAAAAAATGCTTAACCTCGTCTTGCTAAAATTCATGGCAGCGATTATACTCACAATAAAAAATGCTGTTGTTTGCCCAGTACCAGCCGCGCGGCTGGTACTGGGCAAACAACAGCATTTCCCAAAAAAGCTCTATTTTTTCCCTAACTTCGCCATAACGATGCCCTTCATCAACCCAACCTCCTCCACTCGCAATACCAGTACTCCACCAACATATACTCCCACCGCGATGAGGCCAATGACTATTACCGTCAGGAACTGACCTGACAAATGATTGAGGGAGAACAGTCCTACATGAGCCAGCAGCAGTTGTAGGCTCCAGGCGACGGCAACCATGGCAGCAGTCGCTACGCTGATTTTTAAGAAGGCAGGTACGATCTCGCGCACGCGCAGAGGGCCGATAGCCATACGCAACAAAACCAGTAGGATGACGGCGTGGAAGGAGTTCTGTACGGTGTTGGCAACAACGAGAGCAGGCATGCCAATGGTCCGCCAGAAGGGCAGGGCGATAGCAAGATAGCTGCCATAACAAACAAAGCTGACGATAACCGGAGTGACGGTGTTTTTGCGGGCATAAAATGCCGAGAGCAAGAGCTGGTCGATAGCCACAAAGGGCAACTGGAAGGCATAGAGTTGCAGTGCAAGCGTTGTGAGCTGTGAATTGTGCGTTGTGAATTTGCCATGCTGATAGATCAGGGTCACAATCGGTAAACCCATTACCATGAGGCCAGCGGCGGCGGGAATCATTAGGAGCAGGCCAAGGCGAAAGCCCAGCAGCAGTGTTTTTTTGAAGCGCTCAAGTTCAACTGTTCTCGCGTGCTCCGCCAGCGTCGGCAACACTGCTACTGAGAGCGCGGTCGCGACTAATCCTGCCGGGAACTGGATCAGCGTAGTAGAGACGCGCATGGCGAGATAGTTGGCTGCGCCCGGATCCCTCCCGATGCCGGGAGTTTGCGTGGCAAGGGATTGATCGAGAATGATAAAAAAGGCGCTGACCAGGAAACTGAGGGCGATAGGCGCGTAGAGTTTCAGGATGCGACGCAGCGCCGGCTGCTTGAGATCGAGCACAAACATGTAGCGGAGTCGCTGGTTGCGCAGCCCTGGCAGCAGCAGAGCGATTTCGCCAGCAGCGCCCAGCAACACCCCAAAAGCCAGACCGTATGTCCCCAGGTAATAGTCTCCTACGAGCGCGCCCACGAGCGCCCCAATAATGATACCAATATGGTACGCGGCGGTGGCGACGGCAGGCCAGCCAAACTCTTTACGCGCAAAGAGAGCGGCTTGCAACACCGCGAAGGGTCCCAAGGCCAAAAGCGAGAAGAAGATGATGCGCGCAAATTGCGTGGTGAGCAGCTTCTCCTGTGGGGTATAGCCCCGCACCTGGATGTTACTGATAAACCAGGGGGCAATAAAGAGAAAGACAATAGCCGCGGTCAACATAATCAGAAACACGAGATTGACCAGGGTGAAAACAAGGCGACGCAGCTGTTCGCGCTTTTCAGGCGCGGCATAGTCATTAAAGGTCGGGACTAAGGCCCCATTAATAGAACCGTTGATGAGAAAGTCATTGAAGATCTGAGCGGGGGTAATGGCGGAGAGGAATGGGCTAGCGATACTTTGCCCAAAAGAGGCCACCACCTGCTGCCGCACCATGCCCATTACGCTGCTGCCCAGGTTTCCGAGCATGACCAGTGTGGCCGACTTGACGATGTGGCGGCGTTCTCCTGGTAACGTCTCGTGTGTGGAACTCTCCTCAAGAGGGATAGGCGATAGCTCCGGCATAGTTCCAGCGGTGCCCGCTTCTATAAAGGGCACTGCTTCCATTTGAGTTTTTGATTCTTCAATAGAGTCTTTTGCCATAAATACAAAGGTCTCCCCGGACGACTGCGCACATAAAAATTATTCACTCCGCGCAAACATTCATATTATGAATTATGAAGATATTATGAAGACGGCTCCGGAAGCCGTTTGATAGCCGCGATCAATTCGGTAGTTGAATGGTTTGGCAGATATGGGATTAAACGCACACTGCCACCGTATTCCTGGACGACCTTTGCCTCTGGCAAACGGCTTGTATCTGGCAGATGGCTATTCGCGTTCGCATAATCGCCGCCCTTGACGTAAATCGCCGGCTGGAGCAAGCGCACCAGAGAACTGGCTGTTGGCTCGGCGAAGACGGTGAGGTAATCGACACAGCTGAGCGCGGCCAGGATTCCGGCACGCTCTTGCTCTGGTACCAGTGGTCTACCCGCCCCTTTGAGCGCGCGAACGCCAGCGTCGTCGTTGAGGCCCAGGATCAAAAAATCGCCCTGTGCCCTGGCTTCCTGTAAATAGCGTACATGGCCAAGGTGCAGCAGATCAAAGCAGCCATTGGTGAAGACAGCACGCTCTCCCGCCTGTTGTCTGCGTTTGACCTCCCTGGCAAGCTCGTCACGGGCCAGGATCTTGCGTTGTGTATCGTACAATAGTTTGTTCATGCGATAACGCTCATCAATTCTTCAGGAGTATTACTGGCACAGCCCAATCGACGGACCACCAGAGCAGCAGCGGCATTGGCGATATAGGCCGCCTCCGCCATACTGGCGCCGCAGGTAAGGGCCAGTGTAAAGGTGGCAGCAACGGTATCGCCTGCACCATTTGTATCTACAATTTCGCTGGCGTGGTGATCAAGCTGGTGGATAGGGAGATGGAGAGGGGGTTTGCCCACCTCAAAAAGGCTCATACCCTCAGCACCACGAGTAATCAGCACGCCTCGGGCATGGCTCCCCTCGAGCAGCCTGTTCCCCGCCTCGTGCAAATCGTCCTCTGTCCTGATGGTCATACCAACAGAGAGTTCCGCCTCCGGTTGATTGGGAGTCAAAGCTGTGACGCCCTGAAAACGGGAGAGCGATCCGTGTGAGTCCACCACGATGACCTTCTGCAGTTCGCGGGCCATGGGAATACAAAGTTTGACGATGTCGGGGCTGATCACGCCGTTTTCATAATCCGACAGGACAAGTGCGTCCATCGAGGGCAAGACCTGCTGTATATACTCAAGCATGCGTCCTTTGCTCGGTTCGCCCACCTCGGAGGTGTCTACGCGATCGATGCGCACTATATGCTGCTGGACAATCTGGGGACTGCCAGCCAAAATACGCGTCTTGGTCGAGGTGGGACGATAGGGATCAGTGACAAGACCTTCCTGGTGCATCCCGAGTTTGCTGATGGCATGGCGCAGGTTGCGGCCGGGCACATCATCACCAACGACGCCTGCCAGGAAGACATCAGCGCCCAACGTACGAGTGTTGACCGCCACATTGGTTGCGCCACCGGGGACAGTACGCTCCTCATACAATTCCAGGATCAGGACCGGGGCATCGCGCGCGATACGGGTAGGATTGCCGATCAGGTATTCATCAGCCACCATGTCACCGATGACCAGTAGGCGCTTACTGCTGAAACTATCAATGAGCGAGCGCAAACGCGCGCTGCTATAACCCGGCAACGACTTATTAAGCGCCATGGTTTTTACGACCCCTCCAAATGACCTGCACGGCAAAGCGCGGCAAAGCCAGCATACGCCGCCAGCGCCACGGCTCACGATAGAGACGATAGAGCCATTCCAATCCCATCTTGCGCATGAATTGTGGTGCACGCTTTTGATGTCCCGAGAGAAAATCGTAAGCGCCACCAATGCCCATTGCCACCGCAACTGGGAGTCGCGCCAGGTTGCGCCGTATCCACAGATCCTGCGCCGGGGCGCCGTATGCTACGCACAACACGTCGGCCTGGGCTGCTTGCACGCGCTTAAGAATACCATCTTCTTCGCCGGTGGCAGGCGAACCTGCATAGGTTCCTGCGATCTCCAGCCCTGGAGCTAGTGTTTGCAAACGCGCTGCCGCGGCTTCCGCGACTCCGGGCGCTGCGCCAAGCAGATAGAGCCGGTAGCCAGATCGAGCACAACGCTGCGCCAATGGCGGAAGAAGATCGGTGCCGGTCACACGTTCAGGTACAGGGCGCTGCAGGTAGCGCGCCGCCCATACAACTCCCGCCCCATCCGCTATAACCAAAGCGGCAGCATTGATGGCAGCACGAAAATCCATATTGTGCTGCGCCGCCATGACAAACTCCGGATTGACGGTGACAATCTGCTGGCATGAGATCGTTTGTGTGCTAGCTCGCCTGCGGGCAATCATCTGCTCTATGCGGTCGAGCACCTCTCGCTGCGAGAGACGATCAACTCGCACACCAAGAATATAGACTGGCTCTGGCGAGCGCTGTTGCGATGTGGCATCTACTTGTGATAATGACATATATTCACCAGGTAATCATTTCTGTTTCAACATTGCTGACGACAATATCGGGACGGGTCTCTTCAATATAACGGCGGACGCGCTCCAATATTTCTTCAGAGTGCTGCTTACTATTGCTCACGCAACTGAGACCAAGAACGGCGATCTGCCAGCGGTCTTGCTCCTCGACCTCGGCAATTGCAACTTCAAAGCGGTTACGAACGCGGGCTAGAATAGATTTAATGATCTGCCGTTTATCTTTTAACGATTGACTATCAGGCAGATGTAACGTGATCTGAGATACTCCTATAATCATGGCGCGAGTATAGTACTCTTTTTCGAGGTTGTCCAGTCCTTTAGTAGCTGTGCTTTTACGCTTGCAGGACTCTGTAGGCGAATGAAATAACGAGTGCAACGAAAATTCATTGACCCGCACCGGGCGACCACTCGCACCGGGCGACCACTCGCACCGGGCGACCACTCGCACCGGGCGACCACAAGGGTCGCCCCTACTATGGACGTTTTCCGCTTCATGGTCGTGAAGCGGCTATGTGAGCCGTTCTGTCCACCGCACCGCCCCATTACACAGATCTGTACGCTTAAGTTGGTGCCTATGGGCGAGCACAAGGGATCGCCTATTCGCACCAACTTAAGGGCCATTCGACCTGCCCCCTTTCAAGCAGTTGAGCGGAGTTAGGATGTTTCTTGCGTTTGTTCATCTGACAGCCCGAGTGCATGCGGCGCTCCACCAGCCGCAGCACACCGCGCAGCGGGCGTTCCCCAGCCAGGGCTTCCATCAAGGATCCAGCACAATCGCGCACCACCTGGGCCAGCTTGACCAGGCTGCGCTGCGCGTCCTGCCAGGCAAAGAGCACGATGAGCCAGTGTTGGAGCACCATGCCGATCAACTTGGCATACACTTCACACAGCGCCCGCCAGGGATTGGCCGTACGCCATTCGTCCACCCGCCCATGCTGTTTCCAGAGCTTGTACAGCAGTTCCATCTGCCAGCGTTCGCGCAGCAGCACCAGGGCGGCCTGAAAGGGCAAGCGCTTGGCTGGCGCATCGGTGATCAGGATCGTCCACTCCGCTAGCCGCAAGGCTTCCTCCGAGACGGGCTGTTGGCGCCGCGGCGCATCAGCTTTCAAGTCCTCTCGTCGTTGGTCGGCAATCTTCTTGGGGACGCGCAGCATCAACAGCCGCATCGGCACTTGCTCTTGCGCTCCAACGCGCACGCGCAGCTCTTTCATCTGCCCCACTCGTGGCGGCAGCACTCCCCTCTCCAGCGAGAGCGGCTGGCGCTGCGGATCGCAGAGCTTGGTGCCCACGCGCAAGCGCGTCAGCGTATAGCGATGCTGCCGATGGCGCTGGGCGATCTCACGCAGGCAGAAGTAGCCCAGATCCGTCACATACAGGCTCCCCTCGGGCAACTCCTCCAGGGCCAGGGGACTGTGGTGATCCGAACAGCGCCCCTCCGTGAGCGCCGGTCCCCACACCCGTCCGCGCAGCAGCTCGAAGCCGCACATGCAGTTTGATGGCGGCTGCCGTATGGCGCTGATTGCCTCCACAGCCGCGCCACAACTGGGCCAGTTCATCGGGTAAGGTGATCGTACTGCTGTCTTCGACCACCACCGCCGTAAAGCGCCGCAGCACCTTGGGCGGCGTCACCATCTCGGCTTGCACCACCACCTTGAGCAGTTCTTCCAGTATCGCATGCAGGAAGGTGGCACACTCCTTGGTGAAGCGCTTGTGAACAGCAGTGTCGCTCACCTGTACCGCTCCAATGGCCGCCGTGGAACTGAGTTGCTCCAAACTGGCATCGGGGTGCTGCATCCAGCCAAAGACCAGCATGTGCAGCAAATCAGCTCCTTCAAACTTGCGCACCCGCCGGATGGCTCCCGTTTCTTTGGCCAGCACCTTGGCTCGTTGGGTGAGAATGTGGCTCATGGCTGTTTCCACTTGTGTTAGAGTTGTCATCAGAAGGCTCCTTCTGCTCATGATGCTTTGTTCAAGATCTTATGCTATCATGTCAGATTGAGCCTTATGCTTTGTTCAAGATCTTATGCTATCATGTCAGATTGAGCCTTCTTTTCTCACTCCCCTCCCTTAAGTTGGTGCGAATAGGCGAGCACAAGGCATCGCCCCTACCATGCTACGGCTTCGCAAGCCGGTGCGTGCATGGCGGCAATCGCATAAGGGCGCAGGGCTTCACAGGAGGGCAGACACCTCCTGTTTAACCCACGGCACAGCTAGGAGCAAGGAGACAGCGGAGAGGCACTCAGCCCGGTTACAGACCCAGGCTGTCCCCGGGTGACGCTCGAATCGTGAGAGGACGAGTAGCTGATCTGTGATGATCTTGAGACGGTACATCCCTCTTCTGTGATCGTTGTATGACATCAGTATGCTATCCTCTATAATGGAGAAGATGGCTCTTGGGATCATCTGGCGGGAGCTGCAGTTCTGTTGATACGAACGTTAGACGAGCCTATTGCTTCTTTCCAGGTAATTGGCTCGGTAAGCTGTTTCACACAGCAGAAAGGAGATGGATGATGGCTCTCCCAACAACAACTACACAACCGACAGCTTCTTTCTCGTTCAAGGGTTTTTTGCAACGTCATCAACTGGTGGCCTACTTTGTCCTCGCGTATGCAATTACCTGGACCATTGTTAGCCCGCTGGTTGCTTCGGCTCCAGGGCTTCTCCACCTCTCTATCCCACCCCAAATCCATTTCCTTGGAGCCTATGGGCCGCTGCTGGCCGCCCTGATCGTCACGGGTATCACCGGCGGCACTGCTGGTCTACGAGAACTTGGGGCGCGGATGATCAAGTGGCGCGTTGGGATCGTGTGGATCCTCATCGCGTTGTTCAGCCCGGCCTTGCTGTTCGTGCTTTCAACCGTGATCCTCCGACTCACTGGGACGCCATGGCCAGATTTTAGCCAGTTCGGACGCTCTGAGGACTTTCCCTCATTCGGCCTGATTGCCAACTGGATCGTCTGGACACTCACCCTGGGGATAGGTGAAGAGACCGGATGGCGCGGCTTTGCCTTGCCGAGGCTGCAAAAGAACCACAGTGCACTCACGGCTACGCTCATCCTGACCGTGTTCTGGGCATTGTGGCACGTCCCAGCGTTCTTCTACCGGCCGCAATATCTTGGCCTGGGTGTCGTCGGGACTATTGGCTTCTTTCTCCTCATGATCCCAGGAGCCATCTTCCTGACCTGGTTATATAACAGCACGCGCGGGAGCATCCTCATGGTGGCTTTGTGGCATGGTGCCTGGAATACCGCCACGACATCCACAGTAGCCCAGGGAAACATAGCTGCTGTAATGAGTATCCTGATCATGGTATGGGCGCTTCTTATCGTGATCGTGGCAGGACCTGCTTGCCTCTCGCGTGTTGGCAAACAAACTATCGGAGCAAGCTCAAAGTCTGGAGCTTCTTCTTTGAATTGGCAGAAACTCTACAACCCCATCGTGATCTGGCTCTTGCATTCGCCACTGCATCGTTTCCTGGATAAGCACACGATGTTGGTCACCGTTACTGGATGCAAGAGTGGCAAGCTCTATACCCTTCCGGTTTCCTATCTACGGGACGGAGAGACATTGCTGGTGATCAGTCAAAAGGATCGGACCTGGTGGAAAAATCTTCAAGGCGGCGCCCAGGTCACTGTCTCTTTACAGGGGCACGATTTGAAAACTCAAGGAGAGACCTTCACCGATACAGAAACGGTCGCGAACAATCTCCTCCAGATAATGCAACGCGTTCCAGGGTATCAGAGGCTCTTTCATATCAAACTTGATGCGAACGGCCAGCCTGAAAACCCCGAAGACCTCGAACGAATTGCTCAGGACAGAGTCATTGTCTGCATAAGGGAAGTCGCGGAACTGGCGGCTTAGATTTGGGCCTCAATCATTATGAAGTTCCCCAGACCAGTCTTCCAGCTCTAGCAGCGATCATACGGGCGCCATTTCGCCACTTGAGTGCGCTTTTTCTTCATGCACACTCCAGAAAAACCGCCCGGTCACATAGAGTCCCACCAGGCATAGCAGCAGAAATGGAGCAGCTTCAATGAGATTAATCTG
>WNGR01000776.1_pt1 | contig 35737 bp, 31 predicted proteins | sample 5407581 | NCBI WGS metagenome assembly WNGR01 (sample SAMN13153383, study PRJNA577476) | soil metagenome | isolation source: 80 cm soil or saprolite under Garry oak tree replicate 2 | place: USA:California | collected 2016-06-15 | reverse complement strand
CTTCCTGTATCGCATCCACGTTGAAATTCGAAAAGGTTGCTCCGCCCATTTCCGGATCGCTCGTGTCCGCGCCGTCCATCGCGAACACCGCCGCCGTCCCGCGCTGCCCATTCACGGTAAACTGCTGCGTAAAATTGGTCGACCCGTTCGTGTCCGTCATCGTTCCCGCGGCCAAAAGCAACAGTCTGCTGAAATCCCGCGAGTTCAGCGGCAGACTTGACACTTCCGTGCTCGATAGCGTCGTCCCACCGCTTCCCTTGATCGACGCTTTCCCCATCACCGGCAGAACGCTCAGCGACTGATCTTTGTCCGACAGCACCACGTCCACGTTCATCGGCGCGCAGTCCTGTACCACCAACTCCTCCGCGCCATGCCACTCTTTTCCCCCAAAACGCACACTCACCCGATAACTCTCGGCCGCAATCGCCGCAAATTGGAATTCCCCTCGCGCGGAGGTCGACGTCTCGAGTTGCCCCGAGCCGGTCACGAGGATCACCGTCGCCCCTTCGACAGGCGTCTTCCCCGCCTCTCGCACCACCCCCACCATCCTTGTCGTTGCCAATAGAGGTCGCGCGAACAGCACCAAAAGTAGGATCAACGACCGCCGTATACAAATGCGGACAGGAGAACTCATAGACGCGGATTATAGACCACGTGTCGCTCAAGCCGTCCGTGACCTGATGCGCCGTCTTATCCTCCACACCGTAGACAAACACGGCACGCAGCTGTCGGGGAAATGGTCGCCTTCTCGATTTTGCCCCCGACCTTCACGTAGTGCGGCCGCACCGCCGGAAAATCGCCCGTGAGTTGGATGGGAACGGCGGGCTCTTTAGCGGTTGCCGGATCGAACAGATGAATTGAACCGAACTGCACTAACTTTTCGGGCGATCGCTGCACGTAGAGCATTAGACATGGGTTGGTCAATTTCTGATTGTATCGTATTACGATATGTATTAATTTTGAAGCCAGGTCGCATGGGAGGCAAGGAGGGTGCCTCATGGTCCCCAAAACTATTCTCTGTATTAATGACAGGATTGGGTTCGTGAGCGTGTTTCGGAACTATTTTGAAGAACGCGGGTACCAGGTGCTCGCTGCGTCCACCGGAATGGAGGGCATCAGGCTGCTAAAGAGCACCGATGTTCGTGTTGACGCTGTCGTTTTGGACTATGAGGCACCCGAAATGTCGGGTGTAGCGGCATTGCAAGTTATCAAGGGCGTTTCGTCCCAAACGCAGGTTTGATACTCTCTGGAGCAAAGTCGAAAATCTCGCCCGATGTACGCCACGCGGCAACGGCAGTCTTGATGAGTCTTTTCAGCGCCGGAATTGATGCGGAATGTCGAACGAATCATCAAAAAGGAACTTCCAAAGAGTTCCTCCAATTAACTTTGTGGAGTCTCCGCGCCATGTTCTTTCACCATTTGACGCGGGTCCTTAGTTCCAGAATCGGTGGCGATCCGGGAATCAAGCTAACACGAACCGGCTGAAACAATTTATCGGCTATATTCTTGCGAAACCACACCGGCATACGACAGTGCTTCCTCGGTGCTTGAGAAGCGCTGTGGGAACTCGGCCGCCAGCCGGCAAGCAATCCCTTCAAGCGAGAGTTTTCCATCCATTAATTCGAAGGTTCTGCGCCGCAGGATTCCCTCGTCGGAAAGCTCGGGAATATAATCCGCAGCGATTTTGCGAAGCTGCGCGGCGGACAGGACCGCTCCGGCAAACTGCGATTGGTCAAAATCGACAGGAGAAGTGCTTGATCCCGAGGGCGGCTCGATGCGCGTGGTCCATCGCCAGAGGTACTCATTTTCCACCAACTTCGCCGCGAGGTTGACGCACACGGTTTGCCCCTGGGTTAAAGGCACAGGTTGCGTCCAGGGGAAGAAGAAAGATCCGTAGATGGTCTCTGGCGCGCCGGGAGCATTGGAGAAGCCTACGTCTTCGGCGAGGTCCGCATCGAACCACACGACGATTCCGTGTCCGGTTCCGGCGCGCTCCACTGTCCACTCCAAATTCCCCCGAACATCAGGGTTTTGAATGGTGGCGTAATCCAGCGTGGCCCAGAGCTTATGCCCAGTCAAAAGCTGGGCAGGGCTCACCCGCACTTTTTGCACGTTGTTCACCGCGAGCTGCCGCGCTGGACTCAGGTTTTGACCAAAAGGATTCTGATCCCAAGGATCCACGACTTCGCAATAGGGTTTTGGAGCTTCCACGATCGCCGCCCAAAGGGTGTCCCTTCGCGGGATCATGGTCCCGCCGGGGGCAAGAAAGCGGCGCCGCGCGTCCGCGATAGCCGGGATGTGGCGCTCGAAAAGCGGCAGGATGCCCCTCAGATCGGAGAGGATGACGTCGGCGCGAGCGGGAAGGGTCACCCTGTTGGAAAGCCCTTCGAAAAACTCGATTCTGCCAGCGCAGCCGTTGGCGGCAGCAACCTCGCGCGCCACTTGAATGATGTTAGCCGGCTCGATGGCAAAGACTCGTTCGGCCCCGAGCTGACATGCCAGGACCGCAAAAACGCCCGGCCCCGTGCCAATTTCCGTGACAATGGATCCCCTCCGAACGGTCTTTCGTAGAGCCTCCGTATAAGCGTCGACTCGAACGCAATCCGCTATCATCGAGCCGTAAGCCCCGAGACTGTACATGGAAATTTATCCGAGTACCGCAGCTGCAGTGGCCGGAGCTCGCGTCACCACTCGCTTAGCATCAGCAGCGATGGCTTCGCAAAGGCTGAAGATGGCCGAGGGTTCAGCGGGAGGGCGCACTCGACGAATAGGGATGGTCGAGACCAAGCGGCCAAGCACATCGAATTCTGTGCGCAGCATATCCTGATCAAGAAGGTAGTTCACATAGGAATTGGCAGCGAGCGCCATGAAAGCTTCCTTCCCGGGAACCCCTTTGATGCTGGGAGCAATCAGGGACGAGTCGCGGCTGTCCAGAATATATATTGCTCCCAGGGACAAAGGACTTCGAGCGAAATGGCGGTCGTTCTGGCCAAGCGGCAGGTAACGCTTCTCCCATGTGGGCGTGATGCGCGGCAGGGCGTCCTCCGATCCAAATAACCTCCGAACCGAGTCTGGCCACAGGTTCACCCTGGGATAGCCTGGCTGAACAAGAAATTGCCCTTTGTGATCCGCTAGCGCTACGACGTCATCGGAAATCACTGGATAGCCCGCGCACGCAAAGCCGGCAGCCGTAGTGGATTTGCCGGCGCCCGCCGTTCCCACCAGGGCAATCGCGTGATCACCGACCGCCACAGCGCTCGCATGGAGACAGACTGTGCCGCGAAGGCGCAACAGGAAGCCCATCACGGGCCCGAACAAATACGTGCATGCATCTTCGAGGGTGCACTGCTCAGGCCAGTCGGCCCAGGTTTTGCCGCCGCGCCGGTCCAGGACGAATCGGGTCCCATCGGCATAAGCGAAGCCAAAATGTTGTTCCCCGGGTAACACACCGACGCGTAAGTTTGGCCGGACGTCAGCGTCGTGGAAACTGCGATAGACATTTTCGAAGAGCTCCGGAAACGTTGAGGGGAATGTGGTCCAATCTTTCAGCCATATCTCGACGTCGCGCACGTCTGAATCGAACGAAGGGGAAAGGCCGGGAAGAGCGATGTTGGCTGCAAGCCGCAAACCATAAACAACATACGATGCGGTCAAAAGTTCCTCAGAGGCACCGTCAAGCAGTCTTTAGGCCTTTGGTTCCGTCAGAGTTTTTGGAAACCTTCCCTGTTGCCTGGGTCAACGCTCGCACGTCCCCGTAAACCCGGAGGTTAGGTTTTTGGTACGGCTTTTTCTTGCCAGACTCCCGCACATTCGACGTCACTCGGCGCCTCCCAAAAAGTCTATCCCGTTGCCGCCTGCGACTGCAACCAAAAGTTCAGACTGAGCGGCCGCAAATGAATCCACGCTGCCCAAGCATCTTTTTCTTCGAACACTTTTGGAATCAGTCTTCGTTCTACGTAGCGTCCCAACTCCGGAGAAGCTTCAAAAGAATCCACCCACGCCGACTCCTGCCGCTCGAGAAGTGCGATCAAGGGGTCTCGGAGAAGTGGTGACTTGCGCCGGAGACGCACGGCATCCGGCAGAATGCCGCGAGCGGCTTCGCGCAGCAGCTGCTTGTCGGAGCACCACTGCAGCGCTGGCAAGGCTAGCAAGAAATTTACCAAGCGAAGATCGAAAAACGGATGGCGGACTTCCAAAGGAATACCTGTGACTCCAGGGTCGTATCCCTCAAACAAGTTTGGCCAAAACGGATCGGCCAATGCCTCATAGGCTGTGCAGCGAGGGCTGCCGTTAGGCGCTGGAGCGCGGACAAAAGAGTCCCACCGGGTGCGCAGATCTAGGTGTTTTTCCAAATCCTGATTTAGCCAACCTGGGTAGTGCGGTATTTGGCCCTTGCGGCCAAACCATTTCTGCCAGCGTGTGCGAACGTACAGTCGCGAAAACCTGCCTTCGGTAGCGAGGTATCGCGTTGCGTCGGCTAGCGCTCGGCCAATCTGTCTCTCCTTGAGCAACTTCGAAAAATGAACAGAGAGCAGGCAGGAGAATGCAGGGTCGCCTCCAAAGCCAGTCAAAACCAGGCGGCTGCGGGCCACAACTTGGCGCAACTGGCTCAGACCACCGCCTGACGCCGGCGAGTGCACAGGTTCAGGCCAGCCATTGCCTTGAAGATCAGGGTCCTTCCACAAACCCACATCATCACTCGCGTGAAATTCGATTGGGATTTTCAATGCCTCCGCCACCAGTGTCGCGTAGTGGCGCTCCTCATGGGGAATTAGACTATCAAACACCTCCGTATAGGCCGACACTCCACCAGCAGAGCCATTACAAGCCAGAGTCCGGCGTGCGCTGGCTGCCACGCTGGGAGAATCGAGCCCGCCGCTCATCAAAACTCCAACGTTCCTCACTCTTACGCGGTCAGCTACTGCGTGATCCAGCAATTCCCGGAATTGCCCAACGCATTCGTTGGACCGCGTGTAGTGAACAGCGGCGGGGACCGGGAGGGTCCAGTAACGGCGGACTGAAATGGTTCCTGCTTGACACGAGAGGACATGGGCGGGCGGTAGTCTTTGGATATCCGCGAAGGAGGTAGCCCCGGGTTCCCGGATCATGTCGAAGAGAAGAAAGTCGGCAATCGCAAGATCGTTGAGCCGTCTCGAAACGGCGGGATGACGGCGGATGCAATTGATTGTATTACTGACGACGAAAAGCGGGCCGATGCCGGCGTAGTAAAACGGCTTAATGCCAAAATGATCGCGCGCGCAAAACAGCCGTTTGTGAAGCGCGTCCCAGAGCGCGAAGGAAAAATCGCCCTGCAGGCGATCGATGCAAGCTGCGCCCCATGCTGCATATGCCTGCAAAATCAAATTACAGTCCGGCGCGTTCGAGCACACGTTCCTGTTCTCAAGCTGCAGCTCATCGATCAGTTCTTCGCGGGCATCGAGGCGGGCATCCGAAACGATCCAGTAGCGTCCCTCGAGATCTGCTGGCTGCCGCTCGTTCTTCGATTCGTGCGTGGTGCGCAGCAGCGTGTGGCCCATGCCTAGGGGACCGTCCGACCAGATTCCGCAAGCCTCCGGTCCACGAAACGAAAGAAGATCAGTAAGGGACTGCAACAGCCCACGCTCGATTGGTGCACCGTCCCCGTGCATGATGCAAACGAATCCGCTCAATGAAACACCCCTTGGTGAAAGCTTACTGTTGGCCTCGTCCAACGGCAACTTTGTTCTCCAAGAGGTCAGGTCCAAGAGGGATTGACACGTCCCATTCGCCGCGAAACATCCCATCGGTTTCCAGGCTCGGCGAATTTCTTCTTGCAACGGCAACATGGCCTAGGCAGAGTACCGTCGAATGCGCCTGCAAGCCCCAAGTTCCTTACCTCGTGGAGCCGTTCTGATCCTTGCTTTAGCAGCAGCAGTGCTTCTTTCCTATTTCAGCATTCGCAATGCAGTTGCCGTCGACTACGCGGACCTCCAGACCCACCAGGGCTACGAGCGCTCCACTCGCCTGGAACCAGGCGACTACCGCAACTGGTATCTTTTGGGCCGCTATTGGCAGTACAACCTCGAGGACACTGATGCCGCCAAAGCTGGCCAGGCCTATTCGGCCGCCTTGTCGCTAAACCCTCGCTCTGCGGACGTCTGGTCAGACCTGGCCAGTGTTTATGAAGCAGAAGGAAATCCTTCTGGCGCTCGTGATGCCTATCTTCATGCCAAACGCGCCTATCCCCTATCTCCCGAGATTTCCTGGCGATACGGCAATTTCTTGCTCCGCCAGGGCGAGCTCGACCCGGCTTTCACAGAGATACGGCACGCCGTCGAAGTGGACCACGCCCTCGGCGCACAAGCGTTTTCTCGTTCCCGCGGTGTCGAGCCTGACGTTCAAAAGATCGTGGATCGCGTTCTTCCGCAGGCGAGCGACGTGTATGTGCAGGTCATCTCGGACCAAGTCTTCGAGGGTCACATCGAAATTGCACTTGCGGTTTGGGACCGGCTCACCGCTATTCATCCTCGCCTGCGCTTGCCCGATGTCTATTCACTCACCGGAGATCTGCTAAAAAGAAAGAAATATGCTGATGCCCGCCGCGTCTGGGACCAAGCGGTGGGCTTTGCCGGTTTGGGCGAACTTCAAGGACCTCGAGGTTCGCTTCTGTGGGATGGCGGCTTCGAATCGGGACTGTCCGGCGGAAGTTTTACCTGGCTCTATCCGGTGAACTTCCAGGGAGTACAAATCAGCATCGATTCTCGAGAAACGCACTCGGGACATCATTCCCTGCGACTCACCTTTGACGGAAGAACTAACGTCTATTTCAACCACATCTGCCACAACGTCGTTGTCGAGCCATCCACCGACTATCGGTTCTCTGCCTGGGTGCGCACCAGAGAACTCGCCACCGACCAGGGCATCCGATTCGAGTTGAGCCCACTAGGAACACAGGACGGTTCCGCGGTTGTCACTTCCGATGTTCATGGCACCCAACCGTGGACCCAAGTCGAGACTTCCTGGACGTCCGGCAAAGACGTTCAGGAAATGCAAGTCTGCTTGCTGCGTTACGCTAGCGATCAGGAGGGGCATCGGATTCAGGGTACCGCATGGATTGATGACGTTGCGCTCACCCCCGCAGCGATGAAGAAAGCGAAGCCATGAAGTTCCTGAGGCTGGGGATCTGTACACTCGTGGCATTCGGAATCGCAGCGCATGGGGGTGTCGAGGACTGGGCCCGAGCAGTCCTTGAAGCCGGAGCCGGCTTGCTTTTCCTCGCTTGGGCGGTTTGGTTTTACCTCCATCGGGAAGAGCAACCCGTATCGTCACCGCTTCTGCCGCCACTCATTGCGTTCGCACTGGTCGTCGCAGGTCAGTGGCTTTTCCGTACAACGGCTTCGGGTTACAACACGCGAATCGAATGGCTCCTCCTCGTCGCCGACCTAATCTTCCTATTCCTTGCGGTCCAGGCCTTTCGCACACTTGAAGATTGGCGGGGCTTCGTGTGGTTTGGGATGGTCTTCGGCTTCGTGGTTAGCCTTTTCGCGATTCTTCAACACTTAAGTTCGAACGGCGAGATTTACTGGTTTCGCGAGGTTCGTTCCGGCGTCGAGCCCTTTGGGCCTTATGTGAATCGCAACCACTTCGCTGGATTTGCGGAGTTGATTTTGCCGCTTGCGCTGGTTCCGATCCTTATGGGCAGGGTTCGCAAGCAGCGACGAGCTGTAGTTGGGCTTCTGGCAGTTTTGCCCATTGCCGCGCTTTTTCTCTCGGCCTCCCGCGGAGGCATCGTGAGCTTCTGCGTGCAACTGACGCTTTTGGCGTACCTTATCCTTCGTAGCCGCGGTCTTGGCAAGCACCTGCTTGCCATGGCGGCTGTCTTGCTCGTCGCGTGTTTGATGGTCTCCTGGGTAGGCGTCGGCCTCCTGCTCGAGCGCCTTTCAACGTTCCAGTCTCTCGAGGTAACCGGCGGAAAGCGTGCCGCCATGCGTAAGGGCGCCTGGCACATCTTCCTGGACCATCCTCTCGTGGGCACAGGGCTCGGTACCCTCCAAATCGTGTATCCGGCTTACGAAACACTTTATGACGGCAAGGTGGTCAACCATACGCACAACGACTATCTGGAAGCCCTGGCAGAAACGGGTCTTCTGGGCGGTCTCTGCTGTGCCTGGTTTTTGGGGGTATTGCTGAGAGAATCTCTGAAGCGGTTTCACGACGTCAATCATTCCTTCGCCGGGACGTTGCAACTCTCGGGTTTGGTGGCTTGCTGCGGCTTCCTCGTGCACAGTCTCGTGGATTTTAATCTGCACATTCCGGCAAACAGCCTGCTCTTCTTTCTGATGGCTCACCTGTCTTCGGCTCGAATCGGACGGTCCACCCCTTCACCTTCCGCTTCTCGGCATCGCCCTTGAATTCGCTGATCGACTTTGACGTTGTCGGCGTATAATTCCACCCCGGGGGTGATCTATTCAATGGAGCCGGCCAGACTGGGCGTGCTGTTGCGGGTTGCCGCAACGAGCGCCCTAGCGGGAATGTCGCTGGCGCCGCCCGGCCGCGCACAAGCGGTTCTCGAGACACCTCAACAGGCAAATGAGCGCATTCGTCAGATGTCCGCCAACTTGCGGATGATGCCTCACGACTATGTGATCGGCGCTGGGGATCTTCTCAACATTTACGTTTTTGACGTAGAGGAGCTGAGCCGCGAGGTTCGTGTCAGCCAGACTGGCACGATTGGCATCCCGTTGGTTCCGGTACGTCTGCACGTGGCCGGACTCACCGAAATGCAGACAGAGCAGAAAATCGCGGAAGTGCTCGAAGCGAACGGCCTGGTCACGCATGCGGACGTAAGCGTTACCGTCAAGGAACACAAGAGCAAGCCCATTACTGTGGTTGGCGCCGTTTCGCACCCCATGGTGTATCAGGCGGATCGGCCGGTAACCGTTTTGGAAGTTCTCGCAGAAGCCGGTGGTGTTGCCAATGATGCGGGAGACACGGTCATTGTCGCACGAACCAGCCATGAATCCGAACCCGATCCGGTGGAGCCGCCAGCGATAGGTCCGGAAGACCTGCATTCGGCCCCGGCGGCCGCGGATGCAACGCGTCCGAAGAGAAATCCGCAGTCCACTTCTGCAACCTCGATTCCTTCCAGTGCACAAAACAATGCCTCGCCGGCATCGACAGGGGCGGAAGCGGGACCCAAGACTCCGGATATACCTGGTGAGCCGCCTCCCCTAACCAACACCATCACCATCAATCTCGGCGAGTTGATGGAAACCGGAGATACCAAGAACAATATCGTTCTCGAAGCCGGTGACGTCGTCACCGTTCCTCACGCCGGCATTGTGTATGTTCTCGGAGCCGTTGGCCGTGCCGGCGGTTACGTCCTTGCCAATGACCGCTCGCAATTGAGCACCTTGAAGATTCTTTCTCTCGCCGGCGGGTTGACCAGGACTGCGAAATCCGATAAGGCGGTCATCGTTCGAAAGGACGATCAGGGTCAGCAACATGAGGTCCCGATCGACCTCAAGAAAGTGCTCAATCGCCAGGCAGAAGATCTTCAGTTGCAGCCAAGCGATATTTTGTACGTGCCGGAGAGTGCAGGGAAACAAGCGATGTTTAGGGCTGTCGAAATCGGGCTCGCGATGGGAACAGCTATAGCGATCTACCGCCTTGCTTGGCACTAGAAAATGACTGACGAAAACAAACTGGTGTCCCGCGGAAATGGCGCGAACGGTGCGATCGAGTTGGCGCCGGTCACGCCCCGTTTTGTTTCTTTTGATCTCTCACCCCGGGAACCCCACCTTTACGATTACCTGCTCATTCTTCGCAAACATCTTTGGCTGATTGTCTCCTTCATGCTCACCGTGGTTACCATCGTGGCCATCGCCAACTTCCGCATGAAGCCTGTTTACGTGGCCACGGCACGTATCGAAATCGATCGCGAAAACGCCAATCTTCTTCCTTTTCAAGGCGCGGATCCCTATGACTACACGGTGGACTTCGACAACTACATCGAAACGCAGGCAAAAATCCTGACCAGTGAAACGCTTGCGCTCCAGACCATTCGCAATGGCGGCCTTAGCGACCGTCCAGAATTCTCTGGGCCGGGTGGTCCCTCCGAAGCGGTCGCCAGCGGCAGTCTTACCAACCAGATTCGCCCGCAAGAACTCGGTCAGTTCCTGGGCAGCCTAAGCGTGAAGCGCGTTCCCAACAGCCGCTTGATGGATGTGAGTTTCGAGTCCACCGACCCACGGCTGGCTGCGCGCATCGCCAACGCTCATATCGCCACCTACGTAGAACAGAATTATCGCAGCAAGTACGAGTCCACGACGCAAGCATCCAACTGGCTCGCCGATCAGCTCAGCGAGTTAAAAGTGAAAGTGCAGAAGTCCGAAGACGCGCGCATCGCCTACGAACGCCAGAATCAGATTTGGACGCTCGACGACAAACAGAACATCACCACGCAGCGGCTCTCGGACATTAACAGGCAGCTGACCGAGGCGCAAAGCGAGCGCATGAAAAAGGAATCGCTCTACCAGTTCGCGAAGTCCGGAAATCTAGACGCCGTACCCCAGGTGCAGACGAACACCGCGCTCACCGAGTTACTTAAGAAACGAAGCGATACCTCGGCTGAGTACGCGAATGCTTTGACACAGTACGGCCCAAATTTCCCCAAAGTGCTGCGTCTGCAGGCACAATTGAAAGAGATCGATGAAAACATCCAGGGCGAAAAACGGGGAATCTTGGATGCTCTCGAAAGCGATTACCGTGAAGCACGGCAGAGAGAAACTCTTTTGACGGACGCCCTCGATCAGGCAAAGGCCGAAGCCAATCAAATGGCCGAAAGGCTGGTCGAGTACAATATCCTCAAGCGCGAGGCCGAGGCGAATAAAGCTCTCTATGAGGGCCTAACGACGAAAATGAAGGAAACCGCGATTTCCGCGGGTCTGCGCTCTTCCAACATTCGAATCATCGACCCCGCCATGGTTCCGACCTCGCCCGCTCGTCCCGCCAAAACCAAGAACATTACGCTGGCTTTTCTGGTCGGTCTCGTTGGGGGCATCGGGCTGGCGCTGTTGCGCGAGTATCTCGACAACACGGTGAAGAGCCCTGACGACATCGAAGCGCTAGCGCGGCTGCCCTCTCTGGCAGTCGTCCCGCAATTTTCGGGTTCAAGTGGAGGCAATCGCCGGGGTTTTCTCCCGAGCTTCTCCGGTAACGGTCATGAAAAGCGGATGGAGCTGGTGGCCCAGCATCTGCCCAAATCTCAGATATCGGAAGCCTTCCGTGCTTTACGCACCTCGATTCTGCTGTCCCAGGCCGATCATCCTCCGCAGGTCATCTTGGTCACGAGTGCCTTGCCCCGTGAAGGGAAGACTACGGTCGCGGCGAATCTGGCGGTCACTCTTGCCCAGCTCGGCGACAGCACCGTGCTGGTGGATGCCGATCTCCGCAAGCCGGGAATCGGCCGTCTCCTCAATCTCGGTCCAGGGAAATATGCCGGTTTGAGTTCCTATCTCGCCGGCGCATCCAGTCTGGATCTCGTGTCTGTTCCACATCCCTCGATTCCCAATCTGGTGGCCATTCCCACCGGACCGCTCCCACCGAATCCGGCAGATCTGCTCTCCTCTCACAGACTCGCTGAGGGCATCGCCGAGCTGCGCACGAAATTTAAGTTCGTCGTTATGGACTCTCCGCCGATCATGGCTGCCACGGATGCTGTGATTGTATCCGTACATGCCGATGGTGTGTTGCTCGTGGTTCGCAGCGGCGAAACGCCCAAGGCAGCTTTTGCTCGGACGCGCGACCTGCTCAACAACGTGAAGTGTCGCGTCCTGGGCGTCGTGCTTAACGCCGTCGATCCCGGCGCCCCCGACTACTACTATTCCTATCGGTATTACCCATACTCGTATGGGTACGGTCCTCAGGAGGTTACGGAAAGTGCTCAGGGCGAGGCTTCGGATGCGGCCGAGGAAGCCGCCTCCCGCCGACACGACGACGATTCTCAAGCACTTTGAGGAGGGTTTTTTGCGCTATCTCATCACTGGCGGCGCTGGTTTTATCGGGTCTCACCTTGCGGAGCGGCTACTGGACCGGGGCGATCACGTCGTTTTGCTTGATAATCTCTCGACCGGCAGCGTTGAAAATATTCGTCACCTCAAGTCTTCCCCGCGACTGCAATATCACCTCGACAACATCGAGAACCGTCAGTTACTCGCGGAACTAGTGGACGATGCCGACGTGATCGTTCACCTGGCTGCGGCCGTCGGCGTCAAGCTCATTGTAGAAAGCCCCGTGAGGACGATTGAAACGAACGTCAACGGCACGCAAAGGATACTCGAGGCAGCCTGCAAGAAAAAAAAGCTGGTCTTCACTGCTTCCACTTCCGAAGTTTACGGCAAGAATACCAACGTTCCCTTTCGCGAGGACGCCGACCTCGTCCTCGGCCCAACCACTAAAGGGCGCTGGAGCTATGCGGCGTCGAAAGCGCTCGACGAATTCCTCGCGCTTTCCTACTGGAAGGAAAAGAAGCTTCCCGTCATCGTTGTGCGCCTGTTTAATACTGTGGGTCCGCGCCAGACCGGACGCTATGGAATGGTGCTGCCGAATTTCGTCAAGTCCGCCCTGGAGAATTCGGCGATCACCATTTACGGCAGCGGCAAACAGTCCCGCTGTTTCTGCGACGTGCGCGACACCATCGAAGGACTGATTCGCCTGATGGATACCGAGAGTGCTGTCGGGGAAGTAGTGAATCTAGGAAACACCGAGGAAATCACCATCGAAGACTTAGCACATCGAGTGAAGGAGCGAACCGCGAGCTCCTCCGCCATCAAGTACATTCCCTATGACCAGGCCTACGAGCCCGGATTTGAAGACATGATGCGGCGCGTGCCTTCCATCGAGAAACTTTACGCATTGACCGGCTTCCGCCCGCAAACCTCCTTGAATGAGATCATTGACCGCGTAGCTGAGCATTTCCGGCAAAAAAACCTTGGACTCGCCGATCTCAGCAGGGTGGCGACGGCCAATGCCGACTAAGACTACCTGTCTCACCCTCCTCCTCTGATGTTTGAGGTTCGCGTGAGTTTGCCATCCATTTCGATAGCCGATACTTCGCATGCCACGAGCGAAGCTGCTGTAGTCCCAAGTTTTGTACAGCGTCACGAATTGAGCGATTGCGTCTTTTTCCTTCAAAATAGATTTATCGGGTATGTAGCCGGTGAACTTCGTTCCGGAAAAAGCTTCATCCAAGCGAATGAGTCGACGAATTGCAGCGTTGAAGCCGCTGAGGTCGCCAGCAGGCGGTGTGCTCTTTATCCGTTGTTCCGTTGTTCCGTTGTTCCAGAAGAAAAAATGCCGGAGATGCTCGTAGCACCTCCGGCATTGGAGCGCTCAGGAGCGTGGTTTCATCACGGATACGAAAGCACGCACCCGCCTGAACCGCTGTTGAACGCGTTGCTCCACAGCGACTGCACCGCGAAAGTTCCTGTTGACAAGGCGATGTCCGCCGCCGCGCCTTGCCCCGAGGAAATCCAGGCGCACTTGTCGCCGTTCTCTGCGCCGCTCGAGTCCAGCCATCCCCCGTTTGGGAACTGGTCGGTCATCGTCTCGGCCATCTCGTGACCGCCGACGATGGTAATGCCGGCATGTGGGCCCAGGCCGTTGAAGTTGGCGCCACAGCTGGCACCGGCGTCGGTGATGTACGGCAGGTTCGTGTAAGCGACGTTGCCAACCGTGGAGCTGGTCGCGCTGTGGTACGCGCAATATTGCGTCCCAAATCCCCTGGAACTGTGTCCCGTGGCGGTGGCGATCACATACTGCACGCTCGCGTTGCTGGATGAGGTCGTGTTGTTGAATTGCTGCGCAGCACGGACGGCCTCGGCTGCGAGCTGCGACTGACGGGGATGTGACGGAGCGGGGCTCGCGTTGTCAGCAAAGACTCCGGCAAAAATGCCCGTCGGATTGCCAGCTGGAGTACCTGCGCCGTTACAGGATACAGTGCCGCTGGGCACGCCCTGACAATACTGGGTGACGCTATTCGCCCAGGAGCTGCCGCCGACGCCCCGGTAGAAGTTCTCCAGAATGGCCGCCTCGCCACTTGGATCGTTGTTGTTCCACTGCGAGCCCCACAGGACCAGATAGATTCTGGGGGCCGTCTCGACGCCGATGCCGCCGATTCCGCCATGGTAGCTGAGGTCATTTGCGGTGCTGGCCGCTTGTACCTGACCGGGGCGCGCATGGGGGTTGGCCTCGCGAAACCGTGTCATATCTTCAACCGTTGCATGGATCATTACCGGCGGTTGGCCCTCTTCAATAATCCTCAACCCGCCGACGGTACCCTCAAAGACCATCGGCTTATTCTGCTCCTGCGTATGCGACAACGGGCTCACCAGCAGGAACCCCAGAACAGCGAGAAAGCATGCTAGAGCGTATTTCCGGATCATAGGCCTCCTTCTGCGTTTGGATCGGTTCTTGAAGATCAGCGAAAAAAAAGCGGACCGCCCCGTTGTCAAACCTGCATGTTCTGAAGTGCCTGGGTGCGGTCCAGGACCGACGCAGGCTAACTCTGCCATTTGAAGCAAGTCAAGCCAATTCTACTTACTTTGCCAATTCTACTTACTTTAATTGTTAAGTTAATGGTTATTTCAAGGAAATGAAAGTCCGGCGCCCGGGTCCTGACCTAGTGAGTGTACCGGACACTTCTCGTGAGACTACAGTGAGCCAGCGGCCCTTTCCCATGGGAATATCGGTCTTCAGCACCTCTGTGCAAAACTGCAGCGCCCTTTTCTTGATCACTCACGAAAACGCTCGTCAGTTTAATTCTCACTGGATATTTCTCTTCTTCTTAGGATCGCTGCTGACAGCACAGCGGCAAATGCTCCCACCGGCAAAGCCTCAGCGAACGCAACGGCTGCGTTTGTTGCTGGCTTGTCGCATAGCCGCTTTAGTCTTCGGCCAGCTCGGCTGTTTGCCGGATCTTTTGATCGCTCGCGCCGGAATCCTTCGCCCTCTGAATCATGCAAGCCGTGTACTTGTCGCCCAAGTTCGGAAACACTTTGAAATAGAGAACCTGAAACGTAATCACATGGCATGCGGAGGAGATGAGCGCGATCAGTAGGCCAACAGCAAGCCCCCTCCCAAAGCTTAGCCTGCCGCCGCTCGAATTCTCGCGATACGATCGCACTCCCGAAAACATCAATAGTGCGGAAAGTGCAATCGATGTGTACCCAAGAACGTCTCCTCTCCGATAGTTCACTGAATTCACGTACGGAATCGTAGCGATGAGCAGTCCTGCCGAGAGCACGCCGGACAGCAGCCCGAAAATCAGCGAAATCTTCCTCACTATTCGTTACCTTCCTTTCAGAAGTTACGGCCACACACCACGCAAACTAGCGCGGTGCCGCGCACTTGTCGTCCTACTTTCGGATGATTTTGGTTCCCGGAGGCGAAAATCAATCGTTCGGGTGAGTCGGGCTATGGGATAAGCCGGGCGACTTTGCCCAGTTGTACGGCTTGCGTGCGACGCTTGGCGCCGAGCTTGTCGAAAAGCCTGCTGGAATGCGTTTTCACCGTGCTTTCGCTGACGAATAATTTGTCAGCAATCTCGCGCGTGCTCAGACCCTCAGCAATGAGTCCCAGGATTTCTAGCTCCCTTGGCGTGATCTTCAGTTCCGAAAGGTGCTCCTCATCGGGCCGGAACGGGCCCGGGGCAGGCATTGCAACATCTTGAACGACAGTGGCGTTCCTGCGAATAAGCGTCAGGCCGAGCCATATCCCCCCGCCGGCAAACACGACAGCGACTAGCAAAGTGTAAATCTCAGACGAGTGGGCAACCCCGAGCAGGTGATTCTCGGCAAGCATCAGGGCCGTAATCAATACCCCGCTGCAAAGCCCGAAAATCGCAATCTCCCATATGGCTCGCCGGTGAGAACTCCAGCTGCTTTTCTTTTCGTTGGCCATGGAAGTGCGATTATAGCGAATTACTCCGCAGGAGGGTTCGGCTTTACCAGGTGGGCCGTAAAGCCTCGGCGTTTTTAGGCCGATGATATAAGGCCCCTCCCCGTCAAGCCATCTAAGAATGTAACCGAAGCCCCTGTTGTCGAGACATTTGAAATGTAGCCGAAAGTTTGTTGTTGCTGCGATTGTGGGAGGAACCCACCGAAGCCATCTCGGCAAAACAAACCGAGAGGCCGTAGGAATCCTTGCCGCTTGCGGCGGGGGATTGCGTCAACAGATGGGACTTTGCAGGGCGCGCCCACCACGAATACTCTAGTTTTTTTCGTCTCGCGCCAGGACGGTTATTGTTCGGCCCCACTCCCCACGATCCTCTGACGCTGGGCTTCGGGACCGGGGCCCTTGCTATGGTGGCCTGTGCCGCCGGTTACATCCTCGCCTTGCGGGCTAGCCGCCTCGACCCCATCGCCGCTCTCGTTATTGAGTAAACTCGCCGTTTCTTGGCTGTCGGGAGCTACGGGCTACGCTGTGCGCGACCTTCGACCACGAAGGCCTCCCGAGCGCGTTGACGTATCTGTCAGTCCACGATTGAAGCCTGCATCGAGCACCCAGCTCTTGCGAGCTGCATAGCTGATGTCCCAGCGGATGCCCGATTACTCACCGACGCGTGTGGGGTTCAGTGTCCTTGGCTGAAATGGCATTGACGCAGATCACGCATTTGAAGATGTGCGTCAAAGCTTTGCCTGGGCCGTCGGTCCACAGCGCACCTAGTGCCTCAGGGTGAATGCATCCATGCCAGAACCTTTCTCAAAAGTTCGTGTTTTGTAGAATAGAGTTGGGCACGACGGATTGCCGTCACCGATCGACGTGATTCTCTGGATCTGGAGTAAAATAGTTTTGTTCGGTCGCGCGAGGGGCAGGTCTCTTTGCGTCCGCGTTGGTGCTGCCAGGTTGCAGACCCGACCGCCTTCGAGGACAAGCTGCTTCGCGTCCGATTCTAAAGAGGGGCGAATATGAAGATCGAGATGATGATGGGATGTGCTGCGCTTGCCGGGTTGATGACTTTAGCAAACACGGCGGACGCGCAAGAGAGAGTCTCACGCGCTTCGCCTCGAGCGGCTGCCTATGACGCGAACCACGAGGTCGTCGTCCAAGGAACCGTGCTGGAATATTTGGAAAATTCCACATTGCCCCCGATTGGAACTCACGTGAAGGTCCAAACCTCCTCAGGGACGGTCGACGTACATCTCGGTCCTTCGTCCTACTTGCACGACAGCCATTTTTCTTTTGCTTCTGGCGACTCGGTCAGATTCGTCGGCGCGATGAGTTCCGTAGACAAACGCCCCGTCCTCCTGGCTCGCATAGCGCAGAAGGGCAGCCAGGCCATCGCCATACGTTCAACCCAAGGATTCCTCCTCGCGACGGGCGCGACGCGCAGCTTATCAGAGAAGCAGCGCGCGCAAGCCTCGCAGAAGGTGACCCCTCGATGAATACCCAAGCAAAGCGTCTTTACCTCCTGCTCGCGCTCATCCCTCTGTTGTTCCTTGCCGCCGCATGCGGCGGGGGTTCTGCGCCACTACCACCTCCTCCTCCGCCCGCCAAGTTCTCCAACGCGAGTCTGGCGGGTCAGTATGCCTTTTCCATGACTGGCAGCGAGCTGTGTGCCGGCGTCGGCAGCCTGTTCACGCGTGCCGGCAGCTTCACAGCCGACGGCCATGGCAACATCACCACCGGTTTGGAAGACATCAATGTGTGCACGGGAACAGCGACATTACAGTTCACCGGAGGCAAATATTCCATCGACGGCGATGGCCGCGGCACGTTGCAGCTCACTAATAGTACCGGCACGACCAACTACAGCATCGTGCTTTCTTCCACAACATCGGGCTTGGTCGCACAGACGGACGTAAACGTAACCGCCAGCGGTTCGTTTCAGCGACAGAACCCTGCGGCCTTTTTGAATGCCGCCATCGCCGGCGGTTACGTGTTCGATTTCCTTGGCGTGGACGTCAACGGGTCGACAGTGAGCCCCGCTTCTTACGTGGGTCGGTTCGACAGTGATGGGCGCGGCGGGGTCACCAATGGCTTGTTCGATTCCAACATTGGAGGAACACCGTCCGGCCAGCAGCTCTTTCCCGGAGGCGCATTCTGTCAACTCGACACGAACGGAGCTGGCACGACCTTTGGACGCGGCACGGCGAACATTGCCGGGCAGTCGTTCGCCTTTTATGTTGTGGATGCCAGCAGGCTGAAATTCAATGGCATCGGCTTTCCCTCCGCGCTCGTGGGTGACGCCTTCGCGCAGCAGAACATCGCATTCACCGCCGCGTCAATCACTGGCGGCTTTGCATTTTTGATTGGCGGCTCGAGCCCTAGCGGCGCGATCTCCACGGCTGGACGATTCACCGCGGACGGCGCGGGCAGCCTGGCCAGTGTTGTCTTGGACGAAAACAACAGCGGTACCATCACACTGCTGCCGAACGGGACTGTGACTGGCATGTACACCGTCGACGACAATCAATTCGGCGGCGGCTCGGTGACCTGGACGGACACGAAGTCGGGAACCTTCTCCTTTGTCTTCTATCTGATCTCCTCTTCGCAAGCCGTATTTCAGGAAATCGATTCGGCTATCATCAGCGACGGCACATTCTCGGCGCAAACCACCACTCCAATCTCCTCGACCGCGCTGGCTGGGGATTATGTGCTTGGATGGAATGGTGCCGGCAGTGCCGAGGAGGACTATGTTGGTCAGGCTTCCTTGAGCTCCTCTGGCGGTTTAACTGGGATGACGGACTTTAACCAATTTTCGACCGGCAGACAGTCCTTCAATGTTCCCCTGAATGGGAACCTGTCGCTCGGCGGTGATGGTACACAAGCCAACGACTTCACCGCCAACCTGCAGACCAATCCGGCAGCAACATTCCACTTCACGACCTACGTGGTCAATCAGAACACGTTGTTTCTCGTGGGTGTGGATACGGATCGTGTTATCGCTGGACCATTGGTGCGGCAACCGTGAGCGGATGACTGAATTCACCAAAAATCTAATCCGTTCAATCAAACCCTCGATGGGCGTGCGGCTGCGAGAAAGTTCGCGAAATTGTCGGTCTGGTAGTATAAACCCGAGATTGCCCCGAGTGGCCACAGGGGAACATGTCCTTTTCTCATGCCCGATTTCCCGCTCTCACGCTTGTGATGTAGACTCTTTCCGCTTGCGTGACCCCACGCAACGGCGTTGCCGCCAGTGGATGAGCGTTTTGACTCGATGAGTGAACTCTCTAGGCGAGAATTCGCGAAATTGATAGCGGTTGCTAGTGTGGCTTCAGGCGTTCCCCAGACGCCCACGACCGGACGGACGATTGGCATTCAGGTGGGAGCGGTATCCTTTGTGGACGAAGGTGTCGAGTCAGTTTTGGACCGCTTTCAGCGCGATGCGAACATCAACGCGCTGTTTATCGCGACCTTTAGCTATGGGCGCGGCATTGCCGGCCGCCAGGTTCCCGGCCAGCCGTTACCGGATCATGGCAAGCAGGAATATGATGCCGCATTTCACGGCGGCAATTTTGCCAGCACCCACGGGAACTATTACCAGCATACTTCTCTGAAAAAGATTGCGGCCCCTGACCATCCGGGTTTCGACGTGCTCGCGAGCGTTCTACCGCAGGCACAGTCGCGACGCATGAAAGTTTTCTGCTGGTATGAAGATGTTTTTCGCGGCGACCTCGAAGGGATTGAGCCGTTGCAAGAGGTCACGCTGTCCGGCAAAAAAGCCGGCACGCTTTGCTTTCATAATCCCGAAGTGCAGGGGTTTTGGCAGGCTCTCACCGAAGATTATTTGCGCAGTTATCCCGTTGACGGGGTTATGTGGGGAAGCGAGCGCCAGGGCCCGTTCGGCCATGCTATCGGCGCGGCGCATGGCGGCGGACGAGCGAATCCCCTTGAAGTCACCTGCTTCTGTGATTTCTGCAAGCGTGAGGCAAAGGCCCGCGGCATCGAGGTACAGCGAGCCGTCGAAGGCTACACCAGACTCGCTGCGCTTGTCCGCGACAGCAGGACGGCGAATCGTCCGACGGATGGCTCCTTCGTCTCCTTCTGGCGGCTGCTGGTGAAATACCCGGAAATACTCGCTTGGGAAAAGCTGTGGAATGACGGCCAGAAGAGCACCTATGCGAACATCTACCAGCTTTCCAAATCGATTCGCCCCGATATCCCTGTGGGCTGGCACATTTGGCACAACAATTCGTTCAGTCCGTTTTATCGCGCGGAGCAGGACTACGCTGAGTTTCGCCAGTATTCTGACTTCCTAAAAGTCGTGATGTATAACAATTGCGGCGGACCTCGGCTTGTTTCCTTTGTGGACAGCGTCAGCCGCACAATCTTTGGCGACTTCCCTCCGGAGGCAGTGCTGGACCTTACCTACAAAATGCAAAACTACAGAGAGGCCACTCTCACGGACCTTCCCCGCAAGGGACTTTCTGCCGACTATGTGGAACGCGAAACCCGGCGCGCTGTTGCCGGTGTATCCTCCCCTTCGCCTGCGGCAAAGGTTCTGAGTACGCCGAAAATTTGGCCCGGGATCGACATTGACATCCCGACTGGCAAGGACGAAAAAAAAACCGAACCCCAGGACGTCCGCGAGGCCGTTCGAGTGGCCCTTGGCGCAGGCGCGGACGGAGTTATTCTCTCTCGCAAATATTCTGAGATGCGTTTGGCGAATCTGCGGGCGGCAGGAGAGGCATTGCGCGCCTGAGCACCTTAGGCGAGTTACACCAGCGCGATTACCTCATAGTCCAAAATGCGGGGCACGTCGAAGCTAACTACCTGTTTCGCAACGCCTGGGACCGATTCAAAGCAAGGGTCGCTCGCCTTTTCCACTGAACAAGCCCGATAAATCTCTAACAGGAGAAGTTCCTTCTATAATAGTACCCATGTTTCCGGTAATGCCGGCGTGTGCCAGCTGCCTGGCAATAGTTCGCAATAGCTGCCTTTATCAACCGCAGGTTTGGTTCTGTTAGAATCCGGACCTTGAAGCTCTCTCCAAAGAATCTTCTTTGCTTGCGAGAGTTAGCGGCGGCTCTCCGTGAAAAAAAAGAACGCCGCCGGCGGGGGCACTTTGTCTGAAGGAATCCAGGGTCGCCTCATGACGGCGGACTTATCCCCCGAGCGACAGCATGAATGCTCTCGCCAGCTATCGCTGGGCGGATGGGTCTACTCTCTGGCGGTAATCGCCGGGCTCTGTCACTTTGCTTTCAGTGGAAGATACGGCTATTTTCGCGACGAGCTGTATTACGCGGCATGTGGTGAGCATCTGGCGTGGGGATATATTGATCATGCTCCGTTTGTTGCCCTGATTGCACGACTGAGCCGTGCAACATTAGGAGACTCGCTCTTTGCGCTTCGGTTCTTCCCAGCACTCGCAGCGGCGGCGAAGGTGTATTTGTCCGGGTGGATGGCGCGAGAGCTTAGCGGAGGACGTTTTGCCCAGCTGCTCGCGGCCCTGACTACACTGGTCGCGCCTATCTATCTGACGTTCGACAGTTTTCTTTCGATGAATTCCTTTGAGCCACTGTTCTGGATGGCATGCGCGGCGATACTGTTGCGGATTCTGAATGGTGGAGATGAAAGACTGTGGCTTCTGTTCGGAGTCGTTGCAGGGCTTGGGACTTTAAACAAGCACTCGATGCTGTTTTTCGGCTCAGGTGTATTTGCCGGGTTGTGCCTGACGGCAGCGCGGCGAGAGTTTGCGAAGAGGTGGGTGTGGCTAGCCGGGGCGCTCGCGCTCCTGATATTCATGCCGAATCTGCTTTGGGAAATACGGCATGGCTGGCCGACCATCGCCTTGCTCCGTGCAGTGATCGGGACAAAATATAGCCATGTGACTCCCTGGGAGTATGTCTGGCAACAATCACTACTGACGCTTCCCTTGGCCACTCCGATCTGGCTGGCCGGACTTTGCTACCTGCTCTTCGACGCCGCCGGCAAAAAGTACGCCGCACTCGGCCTTGCCTATTTGATCGTGCTTGCAGAATTGATTGCACTGCACGGGAAGAGCTACTACCTGGCGCCGGCTTATCTCATGCTCTTCGCGGCTGGTGCGGTGTGGATCGAAACGCGAGTCCTTCCGCGCACGGGAATGTGGGTGAAGCCGGCGACGGTTACGCCTTTGATTATCGGTGGGTTGATTGCTGCTCCACTGGCAATGCCAATTCTGCCCGTGGCCTACGCGGTGAAGTATTGTCGTTTCTGGAATGTCCAGGCAGTTCATGTGGAAAACGTGCCGCTTGGGGACCTGCCGCAGTTTTTCGCGGATATGTACGGCTGGCCTGAGCAAGTTCATGCACTCGCCCAGGTATTTAACGCTTTGCCGGTTCAGGATCGCGAAAAATGCGCGGTGCTTGCCTACAACTACGGTGAAGCGGCGGCAATAGACTATTGGGGGCCAGCACAGGGTTTACCAAAGGCACTCAGCGGACACAATCAATACGCACTCTGGGGTCCGGGAGGCTACAGCGGCGATGTGGTGATCGCGATTGGTTTCTCCGAAGAACAGTTGCGAGAGATCTTCGACGAGGTCAATCCGGCAATGAGAGTGACAAGCCAATACGCAATTCCCGAAGAAGCGAATTTGACCATATATCTGTGCAGGAAACCTAGGAAAAAACTGCCAGATATATGGGCAAAGTTGACGTGGTTCGGATAGGCTGCCGGACAGAAATTCCTGCTAGATACAGTTGGCGACCAAGGCGCAAAGGCAAACATGCTCGTCACGAACTGGCCAGCATAGTTGAAGCAATGAGCCTGCTTATGGGCACAAGCCTGGGCCGCATGAGATTTAGCTTGGACGGTGAGGTCTCGGGAACTTGGACGTGGTTCAATTTGACTCCCGGGATCGCCTTGGCCTGCCAGCTTCTATCTTTATCCCGCCCGTTCTGCCGCTTCATCCGCGTCCTTGCAGACCTCTTCCCGAATAATCCGTTCTGTGGCTTCGTCGAGATAGGAGTGCAAGGCCTTCTGCAAGGCCAGGTATTCCGGCCAAAGCGTCTTCTCTACAAACGCCCGCGGCGCACGCACCACGACGGTCGTGTAACGCTGGCCCTTATAGCGATAAGGTTCTAGCCCGTGTCTCCGGCAAAGCGCTAGAAAGAGGCGTCTCTGCCATTGGTCCAGTAGGGAAAACCTCGTCTCCGGCAAGGGTTGTGTTTTGAGGGCGGCGTCGAGCCCCTTCCGGATCCGCTCGATTGCGGCCGCCGCAGCCTGGCGCTCGCCTGCGGTCGCGGCACTCTCGAACAGCGCGGTAATCTTGCGCAACTTTTCGCGGAGCTGGGGTTCAGTGGTCACAGTAGCAGGATAGGATGGCCACCGGTGCGGAGACCCCAGTTCGTTTGTTTTGAGCGAAGCAGCTGGCCCCTCCTCCTCTAACTCACGGGAGTCTCAACCACTCCCGGAAAGGACTGTCATGCAGATTCTACATCGGATTCTCGGCTCCTTCCCACCGTACACCGGTGGCATAGCATCCCGTTAACCATGAGAAGGCCGATCCCTATCAAGAGTTTGTGCTTTCGCGGTGATTTTTCCATTTTTTCCGTTCAGTCAAGCCGGCCCCTGTCGCCACCCTTCCATCCGCACTCGGCGCTCCAACAAATTCTTGCTCGGTGCCAGTTTAATGTTCTCGTCTTCCGCTCGTGGCTGCCCGCTTCGCACCTCGGAGTCCAGAGAAGGCCAGCGAGCGACCGCAGCGGCATGTCGATGTCAGGCAGCAGGCGCGTCGCTTCCATTTCAATAGCTTCTAGATTTGGCGTTCGCGGCAAAGACCGGTTTTTCGGAAGCGATCACGGAGCTACTGATAGTTTTACCAGTCGTTCGAGGAGTGCTGTTGCTCCAAGATGTTGCGTCATTGAAATTGCAGTGTGGGAATGTGCTGCAAGCACCTTGTGTCCGTTTGACCTCCGTATGAAGGCGAGCCGGGTGTGACGATGCGCTTTGCTTCTTCTTTGATGATCCTCGCCGCGCTGCTGTTAGGAGTGGCGGTTGGCCTCGGTGCATACACATTTGCCTACGCCAAGGGATACGCGTATCTGACAAACGATCCTCAAGCTTGCACCAATTGTCACGTCATGCAGTCGCAATACGACGGGTGGATGAAGTCGAGTCATCACTCCGCAGCGACCTGCAATGACTGTCATACCCCTCACAACATCATCGGGAAATACGCCGTGAAGGCGAATGACGGCTTCTGGCATTCACTTTATTTCACGACTGGCCATTACCCAGACGTGATTGAGATTACGAAATTCAACCGGAAAGTAACCGAAGGGGCTTGCCGGCGCTGCCACGAAAACATCACCGCAGAGATTGCGGGAAATCCCGTGCACGGCGGCGCCGCAGGTCTCCAATGCATTCGCTGTCACAGCTCGGTGGGACATTCTTGAGACTCCCCACGCCTAAACGGCGGGGGATTCTTTGGAGTTACAAGCAATTGCTTCCTCGTCTCCAACGATGTTTCCTGCTTCACCGGCGCGCGCTTTGCCTTGTCAACGGGAGCCTTATATCCCCATGCCTCAAGGCAGGGGCTCTGCGGCTCTGGTTGTAGCCCGCCCGAGAACTGACACTCTTAGGACCGGAGGGATGATGAACACACCTACACTTGATGTCGAACCTCGCCGTTCGCGCAAGCTTCTAATCATCGTCATTGCCCTGGCGGCCGTGGCCACGCTGGCGGTCACCGCACTGCTCATAAATATCTTCGAACGCAAACAGGAAGCGAAGAATCCGTTCTACGAAGTGGTCGATCTGAATGACACCATCGACGATCCTGCGGTGTGGGCCAAAAACTTTCCATTCCAATATGATCTCTACAAACGGACGGTCGATATGCAGCGCACTAAGTACGGTGGCAGCGAAGCCATGCCGCATTCGCCCACCGAGGCCGATCCCCGCTCGGTGGTGGCACGGTCAAAGTTAGAGGAAGATCCGCGGCTCAAGACCATCTGGGCGGGCTACGCGTTTTCGGCAGACTACCGAGAGCGTCGCGGGCACGCCTACATGCTCGAAGATCAGACCTTCACCGAGCGACAGAAGTTCAACCCGCCGGCAATGTGCATCAACTGCCACGCCTCCTTGGTTACAACGTTTCTGAAGCTAGGCGACGGCGACCTGATGAAGGGATTCAACGTCATCAGCAACACACACATGACATACGCTCAGATTCGGCAGTATGTGAAACATCCGGTGGCCTGCATCGACTGCCATGATCCTCAGACCATGCAACTGCGTATCACACGTCCAGCGTTCATCGAAGGCATTCGGGCACTGAAGGCATCACAGGGTGTGCTGAACTATGATGTAAAAACAATGGCTACCCGTCAGGAGATGCGCTCCTATGTCTGCGGACAGTGTCACGTCACCTATTACTTCCAACCGTCGAATAAGCGACTAACCTATCCCTGGGCAAAGGGCCTGAAGGTGGAAGACGTCATCGCCGTCGAAGACGACGGGAAAATCAAAGAATGGGAACATCCAGACAGCGGCGCAGAGCTGATCAAAGCACGGCATCCCGAATTTGAAATGTGGAATCAAGGTGTTCACGCACGTTCTGGCGTGGCGTGCGCTGACTGTCATATGCCTTATATGCGGCAGGGTGGGTTGAAGATCAGCGATCACCAGATCAACAGCCCTCTCCTGAAAGTCAATCGCTCATGTCAGACCTGCCACCATTTCCCGGAAGAAGAACTGAAGGCCAGGGTGGAAGACATTCAAGACCGCTTCTTCGACCTGCGTAATACCGCGCTCGATGCGCTGGTTGACTTGATCAATGACATTAAAGCCCAAAAGGCCAAAGGAGCACCTGACGCGCAGTTAGCTGCCGCCCGCGCGTACCAACGAAACGGCCAGTTCATGATTGACTTTGTTATGTCGGAGAATTCCATGGGCTTCCACGCGCCGCAGGAGGCCCTCCGCATTCTGGGTGACGCGATCAACCTTTGCCGTCTGGGTCAGGTGATCCTCCATGGTGGGCCACCCCCAAGCCACAATCCACCAAACATTAAGAACGTGTCACTTTCTTCGGAAGCGGCTTCCGCCACCACGACGCCCACAAAATGAACAGGCTGCCTTGCTTCATAACCCGTTGGGCGCTACCTCGCGGGTGCCACGGGGTCGGCGATACTCGCCGAGCTGTGGTATGTGCGTTTCTGCCACTCTGTCAATTGTGTTAGTACGGACTCGAGCCAAACGTGACCTAATGTGGAGCACCGGACAAAAATTAAGGCGGAGCAGCAGCTGCAAAACCAGAAAGTGACTTCTCAGGAGTTTGACTGACGCGCGAGAAGTGTAATCCTGGCGCGTCGAAAAGAAATCAGATCAGCCGGCCGGAAGTCCATCCCTTGCGCCAAAATGAATTGCGGGTAGCCGAGCCCGCACCCATGGGGCCAGGACTTTTGTGCCACCGGCCTACAGACTTAGGAGAAGTGTAGAGTGGCGTGGGCTTTTCGAAATGTGACTCTCTGATGTGTCCCTTTGTCGATTTAAAGTGTTTGTCGGCACCCGCACCCATGGCGCCAGGACCGGTGTGCCACCACCAGTCCTGAGCTGAGGCCGCGCGAACAGAGCCGACAGTAAACACGAGCACGGCGCAGAAACCGAAAACGAATTGCTTCATTGGTTGCCTCTAAGCGGTCTTAATTATAGAAGAGCCGCCAACGCGGAAAGTGAGCCAGCTCATGGCGCCCACAGGAGTCTCCACGTGGAGGCAGCATGCGTCGCCGTATCATTCCATGGAACTGTCACTAGTTACAGGGAGGAGGCGAGCGAAGCCCTGTGGCCTGAGAAATTCGATACGATTCAGGACTTCACAGCGAAGATTATTCGGATTGCCTTTTTGGGAAATTAAGCCAAGGTGTATACATCAAGTACATCTTTCGGCTCTTCTACTTTCCATTCGTTCCTGCTATATTGACTCAAGCCCTCATGCGAAAAACTGGGATTGGTTTGCTGGTGGCAGCATACGTCCTGGCCCTCTGCACCTGGCTGGCCGCGCCGGCCTATGCCCGTGTGAACGCGCAACCCGGCCCACCCATCCTCGCGGAATACGCGGGTCCTTGGCCTGTGTTCGTGGCCTGCGGCCTTACGCTCAATGGCCTTGTATTGGCGCTCATTCCCGTTCGCCGCGGCGAAAAGTGGGCCATCTGGCTCTCCACTGTGAATCTGCTCATTCTCCTGGCGACTCGCATCGCCACCGACCCACGCTGTTTGGTGGTGCTCGATCCGCACCAGCATGGCGCTCATACCTTCATGATCTCCATGGTTCTTGGTTTGGTCAGCCTCACGTTGGCCGCACCGCAACGTTCCAAGCCCGGTCACTCTGGTGCTGCCGTTCAAAGTAAAGGATATCGAAAAGAAAGACGTCATCCTCAAACGTTTCGTCTACAGCTCTCAAGTACGACGGACGTTTCGACGCCGGAGTCAGCCTTCACGGAAAATGTCAGTTCCCACGGTATGCGCGTACGAACAGTCCGTTTTTGGGAGCCGGGTAGCCAAGCCCTTATCAAATCCCCTGTTCGCGAGCTTTGGGCGGGTGCGAGAATCGTCTATTGCCGTTCACTCTCCTATAATTCCTTTGCGTTAGGATTGGAGCTTCTGACCGCAGCCCGAAAAGACAAGATATGATCCCTGCGTGCCCCTCCGAAAACGATCCTCGCTCCTGATTTCTCCTCGAAACTCGGACTGCCCGCGACTTAGCAGGCCTCGCCAGCACCGCAAGCGACAAGGTGCGACTTCGTCCCATTCATTGTTTTGTCACGGAACTAAGCACCGGTGAAGATTGCCCAAAGGTTTCCGACGGGGCGCGGTACAGAACGTGAAACGCGAGGAACATCGCGGCGATCACCGGAAACACGAACAAGCTGGCCTCGGGCCCGAGCTTTCCTCCGGTAAGCCAGTCCGCGCCGTGGAACGTGGCGGTCAGCAAGCGGTCCGGGGCCAGCCGCCCGCCGTTCGGCCCGGAGTAGACAAAGATAGCCCCGAAATCGAATGCGGCGTGGAACCCGATGGCGAATCGCAAATCGCCGGTGCGGCGAAGCGTCAGGCAAATAAGTAACGCGAGTAGACCTGTCGAAGCCCAGTCGGGCCAGCGCTCGTACGGCTTGCTGAAATAGTGAAGCGCGCCGAAAAGAAATGAAATCAGAATCGCCGCGGGCCAGAACCCCATTCCTTGCGCCAAAATGAATTGCGGGTAGCCGCGGAATAGATATTCTTCCGCAAAGCCGATCGCGAGCGAAGCCAGCAGCCAAAGCAGCGTCGCGCGCCGAAGAGCCGCTCCATGAAGCGCCAGCGAGCCGGCCGAATAGCCGCCCGCGAGAAAAATCAGCAGAATCAAAGCAGAGACGCCAGCATATCCGAAGACTGCGCCTTCCCAGAACCTCCGCCCGAAGGCGTTCTTTCCGGGCAAGCCGTAGCTGGAAAGCTTGCGGTGCTCCCAGCGCGCCATGATCCACGTAGCGATTACGACGGCGATGAGAGTAATCGCGTCCCCGACCAGAAACACCATGGCGTACAAGCCTTCCGGCTCGACAATGCCGCGTGCTTTCAAGATCAGCACTACAACTTCCTGGAAGGCGGCCTCGAAGGCGATGACGATGGCCAGAAAGATCAGCAGGCGCCAGCCCGAGCGCAGCCCGATTGGTCCGACGAAAATCTCCTGTGCTCGCATTGAGGGGCATACCTCCGCGACGCGCTACGATAGCGCAGGAGAATGCGGGTTGCCACCGAGAGCTGCTGCAGCCACTATGCTAAGTCGGACGGGTAGACGGTCGCAAGCGGCTCCTTGTTCCATGCGCGAGCCGACCTGTTCGCATTTCAAGAGATCGCATGCCTTGGCTGTAACGGACATGTGTGACAGGCTGACCAGTACTTAAGTTACCGAAGAGACGACTTCGATTAATCGGGACCCCGACGTTACTTGGGGCCTCTTCAGGCCTAGCAAATTGCGGCGCAACTGGTCTTTCGCCCGGAAGATCATGATCTTGACCGCAGGAAGCCCCCGGTTCAGGGTGCGCGCAATCTCGGAGTAAGTCATTCGCTTGTAGTAGCGCAATAAAAGTGGAACCTTATATTTTTCCGGCAAGCGAATCAGCTGTTCCCTCACCTGGCGACGTTCTTCGCTACGCAGAATCTGGGACAGTGGCGAAGGAGTCGAATTGTCGGGGACTTCAGTAAGGTCGGTTCCCCCCACACACGAATTCAACTCGCGCTTTTTCCGTCGCAGCTTATCGATGCAATGCCGACCTGCCACCTGCGAGACCCAAGGCCTGAAGGGTAACGCCTGGTCTTTTGTCCCCAGAACCCTGTGCAGCTTCAAAAAAACCTCTGCCGCTGCGTCTTCAGCATCTTCCGGGGACCGAAAGAACCGTCGACAGACCCGCAAAACGTGGCGATGGTGCGCCGTGTAGATTGTGCTTAATGCTTCGGGGGAGGTTTGCAGGGCTTGGTTCAAGGCCGCGCCGAGCCCAGTTTCTTCGAAGTGGAGTGAAGCGGATCCTCTTGCCATCGCTCGTCCTGCGTCTTTGAATTTGGGCACACCACCAGGTTCCCGCTCGCACCATATAATTGCTTGGGCGCTCGCGGTGTTGCCCGGTTCAGCTATTTGGAATCATTTCCTCTCCGGTCGCCTTTCTTCGGTCGCGCGACCGAAATCGGCCTACGGCGAGGCGCCAAAAAATACTTGCTGCCAGAACGGGCGTGCTCATTCATGATTCCCCCGCGGCGGCGGACAACCAGGAGTGTCAAGTCATCACCCGGCGGGCACTCGCCGGCGAAGTCGAGTACCGCCGCAAGTGTGGAGAACAGGGCTTGGTTTGCGCTCGCACCTCTAACCGCTCCTGCTGCGGCCGAAAGGCGATCCATCCCAAACTCCTCGTCTCCGGAATTCCGGCACTCGGTTACGCCGTCGGAGAAAGCGATCAACATGTCGCCCGGATTCAGTCGGACTTTTCCAGAGTGGAACTCGGCCCTTGGTAGCGCACCCAGCATTGGGCCACCAATTTCCAGCCGTTCCACTGCCGTGTCCTGCCTAATCAGCAGCGGGGCGGGCAGCCCAGCGTTGCAGTACGCAAGTTCGTTCCCTTGCCGATCGAGTCGGGCAAAGAACAGCGCTGTCATAGGCCGCTCATCTTGATCCTGGCAGAGCTCCCGGTTGACCTCGGCAACAGCATCCGCTGCGTCCGAGTGCGATCGTGCACAGCGCTGGATCAAGCCGAGCAAATGGGTCTGCCAAATTCCCGCGGTCAAACCTTTGCCGGCGATGTCGCCCACTGCCAATCCGAGGACGGGGTCGAGTTCCATCACTTTGAAAAAATCTCCCGAAAGATGACGGACGGGAAAAATTTCGCTGGCGATCTCGAACTCGCCCGAGGTGAGCTCGCGTGGGGCGCAGAGCCTGCGTTGCACCTGAGCGGCTTCATAAATGGCTTGTTGCAGCTTTGCTTGTTCGCGACGCACCGCATCCAGTTCCTCTTTGACCGCCTGGATGTTCTCCGCAGGCTTTCTTCCCCTAGCGAGCATACCTTGACCGCTTTTCGCTTCGGTCGCGCGCGTCGTTGCCTGCGCCAGGTAGTTCCCGAGCGCGTTTCGCCCCATGTCTGGCGTCTTCTCGATTAGCCCAGCCATGCTCGCCTCATCCAACGAATTTGTAGCCCACTCCGTGCACCGTCAGAAAGAAACGCGGCTGGTCGGGAACGGGTTCGAGTTTCTGGCGTATCCGCACAATAAAAGCGTCCACCGTGCGCGTCGTTGGAAAATTCTCGTAGCCCCAGACCTCGTCAAGCAGCCTGTCGCGGCTCATCGTTTCCCCGGAATGACATAGGAAATGCTTCAGCAGCTCAAACTCTTTGCTCGAAAAATCCACAGGCTTGCCGCCACGCAGGACCTGGTAGCTGCGCAAGTCCACCTCGACATCGCCGAAGGCATAGCGATCCTGCTCTTTCGGGAGCGTTTGCGCCCGACGCAGAACAGCCTTCACGCGAGCCAGCAGTTCCCGGATCGAAAAGGGCTTGGTGACGTAGTCGTCGGCACCGAGCTCGAGGCCTACAACCTTATCCACTTCCTGGCCACGCGCCGTAAGCATGATGATGGGAATCGACGGGCGCTTAGCCTTCAGCTGTTTGCAGACCTCCAGGCCGCTCATCCGCGGCATCATCACGTCGAGCACGATGAGGTCCGGGGAATCCTTCAGCGCCCGCTCGAGTCCTTCCACGCCATCGACCGCTGTGATCACTTGAAAGCCCTCGTACTCGAAATTATCGCGTAGCCCCGCGACCATAAGCGGCTCGTCCTCGACGATCAGAATTTTCGTTGTCCCCATGACCACTTCCTTGTGCTCTCCCCGGACCATGGCGTCACTTCCACTCCAAAGCCTTCATGCCATTGCGTCCCCAGGCTGCGTCGGGGAATCCAAAGGCAATGCGATCGTGAACTTGCTGCCTTTCTCGGGTGCGCTTTCCACCAGCACGTCCCCGCCGTGCGCCCGCGCAATGTGCCGCACCAGGGATAGACCCAGCCCCGATCCTTTGATGTTGTGTACCAGAGCGTCTCCACACCGGTAAAACTTCTCGAAGATTTTCTCCTGCTCGTTCTTCGGGATGCCAATCCCGCGATCCTGGACCTCCAGATTTACGCGGCCGTTCGAACGGTACAGACTCACGCCGATGTATTTCCGGTCCTTGGAGTACTTCAGGGCGTTGTTCAGGAGGTTGAGAAGCGAACCCGCGATCGCTTCGCGGTCCACGATTACCGGTGGAATGTCGCCGGAAATGTTCTCCTCGAAGGCAAATCCATTTTGTTGGATTTGAAAGCGGTAGGACTCCAAAGTCGAATGAACCAGTTCGGCGAGGTTGGTTTCCTTGAACTCGTATTCCTTGCGTCCCGCCTCAATTCGGGAGAAGTCCAGGATGTTGTTAATGAGTGCCGTCAGGCGCTCGCTCTCCTCTCGTATGATGCGGAAGTACTCTTGATATTTGTCCTTGGCCATAAGCCGCCCGAGCTCCAAGGTCTCGGCATACAGCCGGATCAGGGCCAGGGGCGTCCGCAGTTCATGTGAGACGTTGGCGACAAAATCGGACTTCAGTCTGGCCAGCGTCATTTCCCTCGAAAGGTTGCGATAGGTGAGCCAGACACCGCCAGCCATCAGCAGAGATAGCGCGCCGAGCACGATGTAGTTGTATCGGAGGAACTTGGTTCCCAGGTCGGCGACCGTTGTGCCTTGGTACTTGATCGCCACGTGCAATCGAGGAAAAACGTCGGTGAAGGCGCGCTCCATCTCCGGCTTGCCCCCGTCCCAGTTTGCAGAAGCCACCCAGGGAGTGGAATCCTTCGGGGGATGGATCATCATGACCGGGGGATTGGCATCGCCCCGCAACACAATACTCTTGCTGGTCAGTACGTCCTTCATCATGGCGGGCAGGAAGCTTTTGCGCAGGTAGTCGCCGTCAAAAGCAACCATCCCCAGGGTTACGCGATCCTTGGCCACACCTGGGGGAATAAAATAAGCAAAATTCCAGTACGTTTGCTGATTTTCGGCGCCCGTCCACCACCCCTCGAAGCCCACCGGACGTTCTTCTTTCTCCGCCGCGGTTCGAACGCCTTCCACCATCTTGGAGGCTTCCAAAGGCAGCCAGGACGCCACGCCCTTGATCTCTTCCTGTGTGAGTGCGCAAAAAACCTCATCCTGTTCGTGGCCCGGCTGCAGGCGAGTCAACAGCAGATTATTCTTCTTATCGTACAAGCCCGCAAACCGATACTCAGGATGCTCCAGAAGTATCCGCCTGAGCCCGGTCTTGATTTTGGAGTCGCCGTCGTCGGGGTTTGGGAACTCTTTACGGACGGGCGTGAGCAAGTCGTTCGCCCTCTCCAAGCTTTTCTTTTCCGCGATCCTCAGCACGTGGGAAAAGTCGCGCTCGAAGGCAGCTTGGACGGCCTCCGAGCGCTGGATATGCTTCAGATTCCAGATGCTGAAGCCCATCAAGGCTGCCGCAGGGAGCACGATAGCCAGCTCCAGCGTCAGGAGCGTTCTCGTGCGTTCTGTCAGTCGCAACTTCTTGGACATTCTGGAGCCTCGCCAGATTTTTCTCGCCCTTACGAGGAAAAGACTATAAAGACATCTTCGGACAAGTTGTCAACCCATCGCAAATGATTGTAAAAAGTTGTGAAAGACGCATTAGCTTCTTTTTTTCAGTCACTTAGCAAGTATTGACCCGACCCTTTTTTTTGACACATGTTCTCGAGTTGAATCCGGGAACATCGGGAACAGTTGGGCCCAAAGCAGAGGAAAAAATCGGCTAGATACGCGAGCGTAAAGGCAAGCCAAGCAACAAGATAGAAAACCACGACCGGTCCGATGAAATTCATCTACCTGTATCTGCCAAACGCTGTACTCTTGGCCGTCATTCTGCAACTCGTCCTCAACATCCCCGTTCTTTAGCCTTAACGGTCAGGCGCTGCCGGTCCCAACTCATTCTTATGGACTTCAGACTCCTCCGTCGAACAGGCACTCGCCTGACTCGCCTGATCAAAAATGAGAGTCCACTGTTTGCTTATCGAGTACAAAATCCTTGAGTGAAACGTCTGGAAGCTCAAAGTCAGTATGAAAATGGCTTAAGGGAGTTGCGGTCAGCATCAGAGCACCGCTGATCGGCCGCGAGATGCCATAAACCCCATTGAATGTAAGGACTAGCGGGCTAACTTCTAATTCGGCAGGGTAGGGAGAATAAGATCCTCCGATCGGGAGCGCCTCGTTGAACTTACGAATCTCACTCTCCCCGAGAATAGCTTTGCAAAAGTCGACGGGCTGCCGGAAGGGAGCTTGGCAGAATAAGACCCACTCGTGCATATTATCAGGCAAGAAAGAGCAACGCCCAATCCCAGGTACTTCCATGGATTTTGCACCAGCTGGAATCAGAGTTGCCCTCGAATTCCCTAATAATGTCAGATAAGCGGAAGTTCTCACAGTCACCGTGGTACGTCTTAACTTCTGGAATACCGCTTCGTCGATATGGACCTTCATCCAAAGCTGGCCATTTCTGTCAGAAAACATCAGACTGCGCCAGGTCGTGTTCAGGCTGTTACCGTCGGGAGTCCGAACCTTCACCGCCAAATGATCTGCGATTAGATCCAGATCCTGCGGAATTCCCGTAGCTCGAAGTGGGAAGTCCAATTCCACGGTATTCGCTTCGCCATCAGTCACCAGACTATTGCGATCCTGTCCGTCCTGTCTGCTCAGGTCCAACCCGAGGACCACAGAAGCTGGCAACGCTTGCCGATGAGTCAGCGCCAACTGCGCGGCATACGCCGTCGGGCGTGGGAAAAAAGACGGGACCACTAACGCGAGAGGCAACGCGCAGATGGCGATTCCGCGAGCGAGCGTCGTCCGCCGGTGCAGGTACTGAATCCGCAGAATCAGAAATGTCCCCACGACCACCACCACGATCATGGCGGAAATCGGAATCCATTCCCCGTGGCCGTAAAGGCCGAAAACGGGCAGCCTACCGACAAAGGCGATGATGAAGTAGAGGACTGGAATCATAACCAGAAGAAGCAGGAACTGCTTCAAATTCTCCGTGACAGTCGCCAATGCCAAGAACGGAAGGAACCAGACGAGAAGGAGCAGCAACTGGCGGACGAGCAATCCGGGCAAATAGGACCAAGCCTTGAAGCCGTGAGCGGCAAGGATGACACAGTCGGCTAAGAGCATCGGCAGGTTCAGGAACACCAGCACGAAGAGAACCTTAGCGGCCAAAAGACTCCCACGACGATATGGGCGTGTGAGCCAGAACTGGCGATCGCCCGAAATGGGCTCTCCATGAACAACGGCAGCGATCAGGTACCACCAGGCCAGCGGCAATAGCAGGCGGTAAATAGCGTCCAGCCGATCGATGGGAAGCGCATACGCGGTCAAGACGGGTCGGCTACGAGCGCCGAGGTAGGCGAAGGCTGCGATCATGGTTGTAACGACGAGAATTTCTTTCCACAAGTGTCGAGAGTCCTTTTTGAAGATGTGGAGAGTGTGCCGCATCGAAGGCTCCTTTCAGGCGGTCCCGCTCGAGGACCTCGCAACGGCCGTGAAGATAGCGCGCAAGGACATCGGAGTGAATGAAACGTTGCGCGAGCCGACGAAGCGCCGGTTGATTTCCGTAGGCGTACTTTCGCTATCAAAACGCGTTTCAATGAAATGTACTACAGCGGATGACGATTCACGGCAAATCCAGTTTGTAACGGGTCGCGATCTTTTCCATGAATGTTCTCACGAAAATTTCGGCTACGTTCTCGAGTTCTTCCCGGCCTGCGGTGTTTCTGTGAGCGTTATATGGGCGGGATAGGATACTTCCTTGTATATGCAAACCGTGTATCCCGCCTGCGCCTTTCCCTCTTGGCGGGATGATTTCAGAACGGTCCTCGCCGTCAAGGGATTGCTTCTCCGTGCCTTACGGCACGCCCTTGACTGCTGCGGGCCGTTCTGAGCCAGACCTTCCTCCTCCGCGAGGGAAAGGCTTCGGCAGAAACGTCTTCAACTGGGTCACCCTGGGCAATTGAAGGACCAATCACAATCGCCTCCTTCCAAGAAGAACTCAATCTGAGAAAAAGCATCTCCGCGAGTAGGAAATAAAGTGAAGGGTTACAACATAGAGGTTGTATTCTTCCGAAGACGCAAGCGGGTTCAAGTGCTGTTACGGCACTTGTCCGGATATGCGACTACACATCCTAATGACCCGTCGAGGGCTCGGATACGGCAGCAAGCGATTACTCTTCGCTCATTCCA
>WNGR01001156.1_pt1 | contig 35766 bp, 30 predicted proteins | sample 5407581 | NCBI WGS metagenome assembly WNGR01 (sample SAMN13153383, study PRJNA577476) | soil metagenome | isolation source: 80 cm soil or saprolite under Garry oak tree replicate 2 | place: USA:California | collected 2016-06-15 | reverse complement strand
AGCATGTTGCGGTACAGCTCAATCGATCCATAGTCCTTCACCAAAACAAGATCTGGTTGGCGATCGAGGTAGCCGTAGTCTTCCCAGTCGAGCTCATGCGCAAGAAGAATGTATTTGAAGCCGCGAGCTGCGAGTTGAGAACTCCAATTGCCTCCGCCTGCTTGAGCGACCAAACCGGCCAGCATGACCTGATCTTCATCCGTAGGTGGACTGATGCCAGGGATCTCGAGATCATCACTGGCTACAACGTTTACTGAGAAGAACCCTGGCGCAGGGTTGGCGACAACGCGATTGGAATTGTGGACAAATGAGAGTTCGAGATAGCCATGCCATGGAAGAAAGACCGTGCGTCCTGGGTGCGGGTCGGCCAATAGGGCGCGATCGGCCGCGTACCACCCGGATGGATAGGCGGATGGGTGGATCTGACCGTGCATTCCATACAAGAGCCCGTTGCCGTAGTAGAGGGGTAACGTCAGCACGATGGCTACGAGAGTCCAGACCGCAGTCTCTCGGCTCGCGGGCGACTGGAGCCAATCCCGTATGGCTCGTCTGATGGCGACGAAACCCAATGCGATCAACTGCGAATAGGCGAGCGCGACGATGGCGCCCCACTTTCCTGCGTCGCGCATCCCTCGATAAGGCGGGAACACCGCATCCAGCCAGTGCACGAGCGGAGCAGTGTGAGCATCGGCGACGCCGATCTCCAGGACGACAGCGACAACCAGCGCGACAAGCATGCTTGCCACCCAGGGGCGAATGTGCTCGAAATCGGCGAAGTCAATTCGTCTCCAGCCTCCAACAGCGCCGGCGCATACGAACACGAGGACAATGACGAGAATCACGGGCCATAAAGTCGCGAAGTCCTTCATGGAAGCGAAGCGGTCGGTGTCCTCCGCCCAGAAGCCGTAAAGCCCCATAACGTTCACAAGCACGCCGAGGCTTGGGTCTGCGGTCGTGCTGAAAGCAGTCAGATCTGCGTCCCCGATCTGCGCGAGTGTTTGTGATTCAGGACCTTTCCCGCTCAGCAGTGGAATGAGCCAATACGAGCTGGCCACCGTCGCCATCACGACGGATAAGAGCGAGTAGCCCGCGACTCGAGCCGCGCGATCCCGGACCGGCTTCTCGATGGCGACGAAGGTTCCCACGAGCACCACGAACATGGCGCCCGCGATGAGTGCCATGTGGATGTCCAGAATCGCCACAAGCGCCAAACTGGCGGCAGCGAACAACGCCCGTCGCACGTTCGGCGCGAGAATCAGCCGGCGTACTGTAAGTGCCACGAACGGCAAGACCGCGTAGCCGGCGAGTACGGTGAGCTGGCCGTAAGCCAAGCGGTCGTAGACAAACGGATTGATCATGTAAGCGAGCGAGGCTGCAGCCCGCGCAACAGGCGGTCCGGCAGGCACCGCATAGTAGGTGGCCAGTCCCGCTGCCATGAATATCGAGACGATGAGGACCTTTCCAACTACGTCAGCCGGAACAGCGACGGCAGCCAGGGCCAGCGCGGCCTGGAAAGCGGCGTAACTCGTCGGAAAGTCAGGAAAGGGGTAGTGCCTAGGACCGGCGAAGTCGGTGCCAAAGACATAGCCCGAGCTCAGCCACGGTCCAACCACCGCCAACGTGATCAAACTCACCCAGAAGGCCGGCGCCAGGGCTTGAAACCTATTGGCAGGTGTCTTGGAGCCCACGATTCCCGGGGCGTGGCTTGCTTGAGCGACCGACGTCGGGTCTGCCAACTCCACACTATGGTGACAAGGTTTCGTCACCGTGCATGCGAGGGGGAGCACTTCATCGCAGGCCCGGCGGTGGCAACCTGCTCAGCGTCCGAATCAGAGGCAATTCCAACTGATTTTCATCAGCCACTCAAGGAAAACCAAGGGCCAATCGAATAGGTCTTGACACCGACCGTGCCGCTGGTTTACCGTGCGAGACTCGGCGAGGGGAACGGGAATCTCCGAAAGGAGGCGACCGTGATTTTCATCAGTGCGGCGAAGTGGCGCCGGCTCATACCCGCGGGTGCGGTTGCGGCAGTTCTGGCGGTGTCTTATCTGGCGCCTTTGCCGTCGCTCGCTTCAAACGGTACGGGCGGCTTCGGATACAACTGCGGCGTGAAGGGCTACGGCTACCACGACCACGGCAAGCCATGCCCGAATCGACCCTTCCCTGGGAAGGGCGAAGGCCTGGCCAAATTCGGGCTTGAGGTCGCAACATCGAATGACGAGGGCGAAGGCAATGTCACCGCCTCGTCCGTAAGCGACGAAAACGGCACGTCGTCCAAAGTCAACGTAAATACGTCATCAACCAACGGCCACGGGCACGGCCAGGGCAGCTCACGAGGCAAGGGCCACTCAGAGAACTCCTAACTCCAGCGACCAGGCGACCCGACAACTATCGAAGCCACTGAGAGGACCGATGACATGAGTTCGCCACCGACACGCGTTGCTGTAACCACTACATCTGACGGGGCGGTCTGAAAGCGATGGCCGCCGCCTTAGATCGGATTGATCGTCGTTATGAGCCCAGGTATCACCCGCTGCAAGCGACGGTGGTCGGGGTCCTGGTCCACAACGAGGAGCCGACGGTCGAGGCATGCCTCCGGGCGATCCTCGCCGACCAGGACGGGCGGACAAGGGTCCGGTCGGTGTTGGTGATCGCGAGTGGTTGCACCGACAAGACCGAAGAGATCGTGCGGTCTGTTGCGTCCGAAGACCGGCGGGTCCGGCTCGTGGTGGAGTCGGAGCGGTCAGGAAAGGCGAGCGCTCTCAACATGCTGCTGCGCAACTCCTCTGAGCCTTTCGTCGTGATCCTGGGTGGGGACGTGGTTTTCACCCCTGGCTCATTGGCTCGCCTCGTCGAGCCGCTTGTGGATGGATCAGTGGGCATGACCGGGGCCAGGCCGGTCCCGACGAATCCGCGCAACGGCATCGTTGGCCACGCGGTGAACATCCTCTGGGACGTGCATCACGAGCTCTCGCTTCGCAAGCCGAAGCTGGGCGAAGCTGTCGCATTTCGGCGCGTGCTGCACTCCATCGACGCCGGCACGCTCGTTGACGAGGCCACAATGGAGCACCAGATCCTCGATCAGGGACTCCAGCTCAGATACGTCCCGACCGCCATCGTTCGCAACCACGGGCCGGAAACATTGCGGGAGTTCATAGCTCAGCGGACCCGTATCTATCGGGGCCACATGAGCCTGGCTTCCATCAGCGGCTACCGGGTTTCATCCATGAGCCTGACGTCACCGCTGGCGGCAGGCTGGAGACTCTGGCGCCGCGGTGGGGTGCCGGCGCGGTACATCCTCACGACGATGGCTCTGGAGGCGAGCGCCAGGGTGGCTGCACGCCTCGGACGTTTCACCCACCGAGGACGCGACAATGGGATCTGGCATCCAATCGTCACGTCCAAGCGCGTGCTCATGCACGGCCACGTGATGCGAGCGCATCACGAAACGGTTCAGCGCCTCATGCTGGTCCCGACGGAAGTGAACAATCAGGCTCGCGGTCTCCGAGCGCTTGTGCCGGAGGTGAGGAAGCTGATCAGGCTGGAGGACCAGGTCACGGTTGGTCGCCGCTGCCTGACGGTGACCATACGCGGTGACGAGCCGGCCGCTCACACGCTTGTTGACCGCCTGCTATCTGGGGCCCCCGGGGTGGTGATGCGAGATACATCCCGAATCGGAAGCGACCAGCCCTGACTGACTTCACTGGAATGGCTCCGCCTGGTCGGTGACGATAGGACTTGTCGGCGGAGCGTCGAGTGTTTTCATGTCGGTCGCCGCGGTCAGCTCATCAGATGTCTGGGCCGTAGGAACCTATTTCGACGGCGCCGGCAGTCCAAGGCCCCTTGCCCAGCACTGGGACGGGCTGCAGTGGAACATGGTCCTCCCGGTGGTTGGTGGCACGGGCAGTACCTTTGTGGGCGTGGTGGCGATTGCCTCCAACAGCCTGTGGTCGGTCGGATCCTTCAACGACAGCGCGGGCATCGTTTACCCACTTGCTGAGCATTACGCGCCTTGAACCCCCTGCGAGCTCATATCGAGTCGTGCTGCTCAAGCACTCGTCGAACGTGCCCCAGTTATCGCTGGCCATCGCCGGGCCGCAATCACGCTCACCGGTCCTGAGTCGGCCGTAAGAACTTAAGAGTCGTTCCCGTGCGCAGCAGCGAACGTAACCGTTGGTCGCCATCGGCGTTCAAGGTCGCAGAGGCGAGCTCGAAAGATCGCGAGGAGTGGCAGGGCTTTCCCGGAGAAGCGACATGTTCACGTTCAGGTTTGGCTCTGCGTTTGTGTTTCTGCTGCTGCTCGTAAGCGCTTGCGGTTCCCCATCGACGACGAAGAGCACCGTAGCCGAAGTCCTGTTTGCGGTCACCGAGGGGGGTTCCGGGACAACCACACCGGGTACGGTCGCGATAGTGGGCCTCGACGGCCGTGTAAGGGCAACGGCCGATTTCCAGGCTCGCTTGGGACCGGTGATCCCAGACGCGTACACGCCTCTTCAAAGCGTTGCGCAGGTCGTCGGATCAAGCGTCTATTACATCGACGGCGCAGGCAATATCCGGGCGCTCAAGGTGGGGAGCGAGCCGCAGCTCGTGGCTCAGTTCCCACTGCAGGGGGCGCAGGAGGACACGTGGTTCGTGGTGAGCCCCGATGGCTCTCGCGTCCTGGCGGGCATCGTCACGTTTCCGGCCGTCGGCCCGCCTGCGTCGGGCAGCTCGTGGCCAACTCTTGTAGGGCCGACCAAATTCGACCTCAAGACGGCGACGGCAGCGGGGCAGCCAAAGACGCTGGTCCATCTCGAAGCCCCGTCCGGCGCCAGCGGCCCGGCGGCGATCTTCCCGGTCGCGTGGACCTCGTCCGGGCCGGTTGCCATGCTCCCTGAGGCCCTTACGTCTCAGAACGCCTGGTGGGGCGGACCGCTTTACATGTTCGATGATGCCGGGAAAAAGACCACGCAGCTGGGCGGAGCGGACTGTGAATCGGCGTCCGTCCAGTCAAATGGGTTGATCCCGTGCACTTCCGGCAACTACGGCGTCACGGTCCGCGACCTATCAGGCAAGGTCATCTGGACGACTCATGTGGATGGATTCGACGCACGTGACCTGCACATCTCGCCCGATGGACGAGCGATCTCGGACAACTCCCATGTCGAGACGCTTGCCGGCGGCATGGTTGCGATGCCCACAGGGTTCCGAGTCGAAGGCTGGTTGAACAACAACACCGTGGTTGGCAGAGTGACGCCAGACGCGAACACGATCGGTGGGCCGGACGAAGGGAACCTGCTGTGGATCAGCCTCGACAAGCCTGCTGTCATTCACGATCTCGGCTTCAAAGGCGATTTCGTGGCGACAGTCTCGTAGGCATCAGGCTTCCCAGCCCGCACCCACTGCGGGCAATGTCGATAACCGCCGTCATCTTTCTGATTGTTTCTTGGTCGACTGGAGGTGTTTTCGTGCCAGCACCGAGTAGCTGTCTTTCAAAGCCTTTTTCGGGTCGAAGCCAAGGCTGCGCGCCTGCTCGGGCAGCACCTCGAGCGGACCTTCGAGCTCGACGAACGAACCGAACACGAGCGTGTCTAGCGTGACCGTCACGACTCCATCGAGGGTCCACATCGCGCGGTGCTTGTTGTAGACGAACTCGACGCGAAAGCCGAGCTCGGCCAGGAGGTCGAGCGTCGCATGCGCGTCCTTGACCTCGACCTCGGTCTCCTCGCGCACCTTGACGCCGCCCACGAAGCTGGCCGGGCCCTTCGCGGTCAGCACGCCTCGCGGACGGGCATGCTCCTGCGGTCCCGCGACGCGGAACTTGAGCTCGCATTCGACGCTGCGATCGCGCGGGCGATGGTGGAGCCGGGTGCGTGCCACGGGTGGGAGATTATCGGAATCCCCTCTCCCCGCAGGGGAGAGGGTTAGGGAGAGGGGCGTGAATTGCCCGATCGCTACGCCGCGGCTTCCTTCTTGATCCGGTAGAGCGAGCTGGTCACCGCGGTGCACTCGTCCTCGACGTAATCCAACCCCGCGGCCTCGGCGATCCGGCGGGCTTCGTCAGAGCGGATCTCGAGCTGCAGCCACAGCGCTTTCGCGCCCACCACGACCGCCTGCCTCGCGATGTCCGCAGCCTCGCCCGCAGGACGGAACACATCGACCGCGTAAGGGTTGATGGGGATGATGCGGAACCCTCGCCGCTGCAGGCCCGCCGGCACGGATCCGCCTGCCTTATTGGGATCTCGTGACGCGCCCACGACGGCGATCACGGTCGACGCCTCCAGAATCTCGCGTGAGTTGCGTCCCACGTAGCTGTCAAGTGTGCTGCCGATTTGAATATTCCGCGGGGGAGCTAGGGCGCGGGGCGAGGCTGGAGGAGAGCAGCCCCTGATATACGGCGAAGAGCGACGACCATCCAGAGAGCAGCTCCGGTCATCAGGAGCGCGGCCGCGCTCTGAATCCAGTTGTCAAGCGCAAAGCCGAGCACTGCGAAAAGTGGTCCCGAAAGCGCATATCCGATTCCGGCTGCGCGCGGCATGAGGGCGAGGCGGCTGAATGCGACTCCGAACACGATGAAGCTGGTGACCAGGAGGGCGATAAAGACAAGCGCGACGATCACCATCGGCGTTCCCTGGGCCGCGTCGTTGTAGAGGTTCGGGGCAAGGTCGTGGTGGCCGGCGAGGTAGAAGCGACCGATCGCCGGCTGGGCGAACGCAGCGATGCCGAAGATCGAGGGCCCGATGACATTTGAAGATAGCCCCGTGAGCAGACCCCACAGCCCCAGCTTCACTGATCCGCGGTGCATGAGCACGATGCCCAAAGAAACCGAGCCGATTGCCCCGAACACCGATCCCCCGATGCTGAACACGATGTGGCTGAAAAGGAACTCGTTGGTTGTGACATAACGTGACCAGCCCGCAAGATCGGTCTGCGGCGCGGGCTGGTGCGTGATGGTGCCGGCAAACAGTGTTGCGGCAAAAATCGGCAGGGCCCAAAGTCCTATGCGGGCGTAATGCTCAGCCGGGTCGGCGTTGTTCACGTGGCTGAGATTGCGCGCGCTCGTGGCAGAGGCGGCTTAGGCGTTTTGGGCGGGAGCACCAGCTGTCTCGACCCCAAGCAGCGGCCGACCCGCGGCGTAGCGGCGGATCTGCTCGCCGGCGAAGCGGTAGCCCCGCGACTCCCATCGACTGACCGTGCCCGCGATGTGCGGCGTGATCAGGAGGTTGGGAGCGTGCCAGAGCGGATGGTCGGAAGGTAGCGGCTCGGGATCGGTCACGTCCAGCGCCGCGCAAATGCGCCCGGACTTCAGGGCTGCGAGCAGCGCCTCCGTATCGACGGTCTTGCCGCGGCCCGCGTTGACGAACAGCGAGCCTTGCTTCATGCGCGCCAGGAAAGCGGCGTCGACGAACTTTTCGGTCTCGGGCACCAGCGGCAGGAGGTTGACGACGACGTCCGCCTCCGGCAGCAGCCGCGGCAGCTCATCCGCGGATCGCGCGTCATTGCGCGGGTGCCTGGCGACGCCGATGACGTGCGCACCGAACGGCGCCAGCCGTGCCGCCACGGCTCGCCCGATCGAACCATGACCGACGACCAGGACCGTCGCGCCCTCGAGATCGTCGATCGGATGCTGCCAGCCGTCGGTTGCCTCGGCGATGTCGCGGTTCCACTCGGCGCGTCGCTGCAGGTCCCAGAGCTCGAGGAGGCGGCGGCGCGTCGCGAGGATCACCGCCACCACCCATTCCGATACCGACGCGTCGTGGACGCCGACCGCCCTGCACACGACGATCCCGGGCGGCACTTTTGGCAGCAACCAGTCGACGCCTGCGCTTAGCGACTGGATCACCCGCAGCCCAGGAAGCTCGTCGAACAGTGTGGGCAGCCGGCCCGCCACATCGAAGTTGAGAACGACGAACTCGACATCCGGTGCCGGTTCGGCGACGAGCTGGACGCCGTCGGGTAGCGGCTCCAGCTCGCGCCTCATCGGCCCGTCCGGGACGAGTACTTTCAGCTCAGGCGGCCTGTATGTGCGCGACGGCGGGCTCTTCGAGCGCGAACTTCAGCACTTCCTCGACCCGGCTCGCCAGGTGGAATGTCATCTCGTTGCGCACGCTCTCGGGGACATCGTCGAGGTCCTTCTCGTTGCGCTTCGGGAGGATGACCTCCTTCAGGCCCATCCGGTGAGCGGCCAGCACCTTCTGCTTGACGCCGCCGATCGGCAGCACCAGGCCCTGCAGCGTGACCTCTCCGGTCATGCCCACGGTGCTTCGCACCGCGCGGCCGGTGAGCAGGCTCACGATCGCGGTCGTCATCGTCACGCCGGCTGACGGCCCGTCCTTGGGCACTGCGCCCGCGGGCACGTGGATGTGGAACGCCTTCTCGATCGCGTCGGACTCGATCCCCAGATCAGCAGCGTGTGACCGCACGTACGAGAGCGCGATCTGCGCCGACTCCTTCATCACGTCGCCGAGCTGGCCCGTGAGCAGGAGGCTGCCCTGTCCCTTTGAAGCAGGGGTGGCCGTCGCCTCGACGAACAACACATCTCCACCCACGCCGGTCACTGCGAGGCCTGTGGCCACGCCTGGCACCGACGTCCGAGCGGCGACCTCGTTGTCGAACCTGGGCTTGCCCAAGAACTCCTTCACGCGCAGCTGCGTGATCTCGACGGGTGGCGTCAGCTTGCCGGTGGCGACCTTCGTCGCGACCTTGCGCGTGATCTTCCCGAGCTCGCGCTCGAGGTTCCTCACGCCGGCCTCGCGGGTGTGGTCGGTGATGACGCTCATGACGGCCTCGTCGGTCACGGTGACCTCGTCATCCTTCAATCCCGCCTGCTTGACCTGGCGCTTCAGCAGGTGGTCCTTCGCGATGGCGACCTTCTCCTGCTCGGTGTACCCGTCGAGCCTGATGAGCTCCATGCGGTCCAGCAGCGGCGCCGGGATCGTCTCCGAGACGTTCGCGGTCGGGATGAACAAGACCTCGGAGAGGTCGAGGTCGACCTCCAGGTAGTGATCGCGGAACGTGTTGTTCTGGGCAGGGTCGAGCACCTCGAGCAGAGCCGCCGACGGGTCGCCCCGCCAGTCGCTGCCGACCTTGTCGATCTCGTCCAGCATGATCACCGGATTCTTGGTGCCGGCCTCTTTAAGGGCGCGCACGATGCGGCCTGGAAGCGCGCCGACGTAGGTGCGCCGGTGGCCGCGGATGTCCGCCTCGTCGCGGATGCCGCCCAGGGACACGCGCGTGAACTTGCGTCCCAACGCGCGCGCGACGGACTCACCCAGCGACGTCTTGCCGACGCCAGGAGGACCGACCAGGGTGATGATCGCGCCCGAGCCGCGGCCCCCCAGCACCTCGAGGCCCCGCTCCTTGCGCAGCTTGCGCACGGCAAGGAACTCGATGATGCGGTCCTTCACGTCGGCGAGGCCGGTGTGGTCCTCGTCCAGGATGCGCCGCGCCTCGATGAGGTCGTAGTTGTCCTCGGAGCGCACGTTCCAGGGGATGTCCAACATCCAGTCCAGGTAGGTGCGGATCCAGCCGTACTCGGGGTTCTGCTCGCTCGTCCGCTCCAGGCGGTCGAGCTCGCGCTCCACCTCGAGGTGCACGCCATCAGGCATCTCGGCCTTGGCCACGCGCTCGCGGTAGGTCGAGACGACGTCGGTGCTGCCTTCGTTCAGCTGCTTCTTGATCGCCTCGAGCTGCTGCCGGAGCAGGAACTCGCGCTGCGTCTTCTCCATGCCCTCGGCCACATCGCTGCGGATCTTCTCCTTCAGCGAGGCGTCGGCGAGAACCTGCGTGGTCCAGCCGATCAGCTTGGCCAGGCGCTCCTCGAGGTCGACGGTCTCGAGCACCTCGAGCTTCTGCTCGGTCGTCAGGTCAGGGGAGTACCCGGCCAGGTCGGCCAGGTGTCCGGGCGTGCGGGCCGCGCGCAGGAACTGAACCAGCTGCGGCGCGCCGCGCGACTCGACGAGGTTCTCCAGCAGGGCGCGGTACTCGCGCGCCAGCTCGACGGCCTTCTCGCTCGCGGGGTCGGGGTCGATGATGGGGTCGGCCTTCACGAACAGCGCGCCGCCGATGTCGGCCTGGCCGCTGCCCAGCCGCGCTCGGTACTCGCCGCGCAGCATGAACGCCTCGGCGCCGGTGGGGAGCTCGCCGGAGTCACCCAGGCGGGCGACGGTGCCGATGCTGCCGTAGTGGCCGTCGAGCCTCGGCACGAGGAGGATCAGGCGGTTGCCCTGGCGGGCAGACTCGATAGCCGCCTTCGCGGTCTCGCCTTCGACGGCGAGCGTGACGGTCATGTGGGGGAGGACGACGACGTCGTCCATGGGCATGACGGGTAGCAGTTCGGACTTCGGCATCTTCGGGTCTCCTGGGTTCATAACTAGTGAAAGTTTTTCCCCTGTCCCGTCATTCCCAATCAGGGAAGGCCGCGGCAGAGACCAGGTAACTGCCCGGAACCGGCCGGGCCTAAACCCCCGCCCGCTGCCGGCCCTGCCGCGCGACGCCGTCGATGGTCACCGCGGCCAGGAGCACGGCGCCCGTGATCATGTACTTGATGTCGGCGGTGACGCTCAGGAGGGCCAGGCCGTTGCCGATGGACTGGATCACCAACGCCCCGGTCAGGGCCGACCAGACGGTCCCTCGCCCGCCGAACAGGCTGGTGCCCCCGATCACAGCGGCGGCGATGGCGTCCAGGAGCACGTCGCCGGTGCCCGAGGAGTAGTTGACGGCCAGGAGCCGGGAGGCGCCCATGATGCCCCCGACCGCGGCGAGGGTGCCGGAGAGGGCGAACACGGCGATCCGGATGCCGTTGACGGAGATACCGGATCGTCGGGCCGCCTCGGCGTTGCCGCCCACCGCGAAGATGTGGCGCCCGAAGCCGGTGCGGGTCGTGAGCAGGTCGAAGCCGACGACGAATGCCAGGAGGATGAGGAGCGCCATCGGCACGCCGCGGTCGGCCGCCAGGACCGCGTTGGCCGCGAAGATCGCCGCGGCGACCACGATCAGCCCGCCGACGTCGGCGATCAGACCGTTCTGCACCAGCCCGGCCGTCGCCCGGCGACGGCGGCGCACGACCAGGTTGAACGCAAGTAGGGCAACCACCGCGGCGGCGAGGACCCAGCCGAACTCCGCGGGAAAGAACCGGCCGGCCAGCTGGTCGATGTTGGGGTCGTAGATGTTGATGGTTCCTGTCTCGCCAAGCACGCGCAGCTGCAGGCCGAACCACGCGAGCAGTCCGGCCAGCGTGACGACGAACGACGGGATCCGGAAGCGCGTGAACCAGAAGCCGTGCAGGGTGCCGACCAGGGTCCCGGTCAGGATGCCGCCGATGACGGCGGGCACGGCGCCCATCCCCATCTTCACGTTGAGCACCGCCATCACCGCCGAGCCGAGCCCATACACGGAGCCCACCGACAGGTCGATCTCGCCCAGCAGCAGGACCAGGACTATGCCCACGGCCACGATGCCGATGTCGGCTGTCTGCACGGCCAGGTTGGTGAGGTTGCCTGGGGTCAGGAAGTTGGGGTTCAGGATGTCGAACACCGCCCAGATGAGGACGAGACCGGCGATGACCGGAAGAGAGCCGACCTCCCCCTGGCGGATACGCTGCACCGCCGTCGTCAACGCGGCCCGCACCGCGGAGGGCGCGGCGGCTACATCCGAGCTCATGCCTCGGGCTGGAACTTGCCGAACTCGGCGCCGGTGATCGCAGCCACGACCGCCTGTTCGGTCATCTTGCTGCGGTCGAAGGTGCCGGCATTTCGGCCGAGGCGCAGCACAGCGATGCGGTCGGCCACCTCGAACACGTTGGCAAGGTTGTGGCTGATGAGGATCACACCGAGGCCCTGGTTGCGCAGGCGAAGGACCAGCTCGAGCACTTGCTTGGTCTGCTGCACGCCAAGCGCCGCGGTGGGCTCGTCCAGGATGACGACCTTCGCCTTCCACATCACCGAGCGGGCGACGGCGACGGACTGGCGCTGGCCGCCGGACAGCTGCGCGACGATGTTGCGCACGTTCGGGATCTTGACCTCGAGGCTCGTCAGCACCTCACGCGCGCGACGCTCCATGCGCTCCTCGCTGAGCAGGGGCAGCGGACGCTCGAACTCCTCGCGTCCCAGGTAGAGGTTGGCGACGACGTCGAGGTTGTCGCACAGGGCGAGGTCCTGGTAGACGGTGGCGATGCCGAGCGCGGCCGGCTCTCGAGGGCCGTGGAAGACTACGTGGTGACTCTCGAAGAAGATCTCGCCCGAGTCCGGGAGGTTGATGCCCGCGATGGTCTTGACGAGGGTGGACTTGCCGGCGCCGTTGTCGCCGACGAGCGCCACGACCTCGTCGGGGTAGACCTCGAATTCGACGTTGGAAAGGGCCTGGACCGCGCCGAAGCTCTTGCTGATACCGCGCAGCTGCAGGATCGGCTGGCGATCAGGAGATGGAGATACAGAAGGCGGGTGGCCGCCGGGCCACCCGCCAGTTTCAATCACCGCGAAAGGTAGGTTACGAGATTCCAGCCGATGTGCAAGCGGCAGCGTAGGTCCCGGTGCAGATGTCGGCCTTGGTCCAGAAGCCGTCCGCGACGACGGTGTCCTTGATATTGGCCTTGGTGACCGCGACCGGGGTCAAAAGAACCGACTTGATGTCGGCCGCGCCGTTGTTGGTGGTCTTGCCGTTGGTCATCGACGCGGGAACCGCCGCGCCGGTGGCGAGGTCGTAGGCCAGGGTTGCCGCGGCCTCTGCCTCGGCCTTGAGGGCCTTGTAGACGGTCATGTACTGCTCGCCCCCGAGGATGCGCTGGATGGCTGCGAGCTCAGCGTCCTGACCGGTGATGGGGGGCAGCGGGGTGATGCCCGCCGACTTCATCGCGGCGATCGCGCCGCCGGCCGTGCCGTCGTTGGCGGCGTAGACGCCGTCGATGTTCTTGCCGACGGCGGTGATGGCGCCCTGCATCTCGGTCTGCGCCTTGTCAGGGCTCCACGATGGAGTGTCGTACTCCTTGGCGATGGTGACCTTGCCGTCGAGGATGCTGTGCGCGCCCTGCTTGAAGAGCTTGGCGTTGTTGTCGGCCGGGTCGCCGTTGATCATCACGATCTTGGCGTTGGCTTTGCCGTTGAGCGCGGTGAGGAGCGCGGTGCCCTGGAGCGCGCCGACGGCGGCGTTGTCGAACGACAGGTAGTAGTTGAGGTCCGCCGTGCCGAGGATCAGCCGGTCATAAGAGATGACCGGGACGTTCTTGGCCTTGGCCTTGGCGACGATGGCCGCGGCAGCCGCGCCGTCGACCGGGTCGAGCACGAGCACGCTGGCCCCGTTGGTCAGGGCAGCCTCAGCCTGCGTCTGCTGGGTCGGCGCGTCCTGGTTGGCGTTGCTGTAGATCAGGTTGGCGTCGGTGTCGAAGCCGAGCGACTTGAGCTTGGCCACGAAATAAGGCCGGTCCTTGCTTTCGTAGCGCGCCGTTTTCGATTCCGGCAGCAGCAGCGCGATCTTCTTCGCGGCGGCCGTGCCGCCGTTGTTGCTGCCCCCGCACGCCATGACGACGAACCCGACGAGCACGAGCGTCGGGACGAGCTTGGCGAACCTCATATGGTTCTCTCTCCTATTTAAGCCTCACCTGTCGCCTTCTTCCCGGCCGTCCCGGGGCGAGAGTGCGCCGGCAAACAGGTCCCTACTCAGCCCTGGCGGACGTACCGCCGGCCAGAGCATTGCTCACGCCGGGGAGTTTGTCAAGAGAGTGATATGTGCGCCCCACACCATGTTCGAGGTCTTGACAAACCCCCGGATGCCGCCATGATTCGGTCCGGGAGTGGCCAGGAGGGAATCTTCGAGCAGAGGCGACGGGTCGCTCGCATGGCTGCGAGAGCGAAATCGGGAGCGCGTCGTGGGCGTCTTGCGCACGCACGGGCGCACCAGCCAGGCGGAGATCGCCCGCGCGACCGGGCTGTCCCGGACGACTGTCTCGACGCTGGTCGCGGAGCTCAAGGAGGGAGGTGTCGTCTTCGAGGTCGACGCCAAGGCGCATGACGGCCGCGGCGGCCGGCCGGGCGTCCAGCTCGTCCTGGAGGACTCTTCGAAAGCCGTCATCGGCATCGATTTCGGGCACAGTCACGTGCAGGTGGCCCTCGGCGGCCTCTCGCGCGAGGTGCTCGCGGAGCGCACCTGCGAGCTGGACGTCGACCGCCAGGCACAGACCGCCCTCGACGCGGCCGCCCGAATGGTGCGCGAGGTGCTGGCCCAGGCGGGCGTCAAGCGCGAAGCGGTCGTCTGTGCCGGAATTGGCATCCCGGGCCCGGTCGACCGCGCGCACGGCACAGTGGGGTCGGCGACCATCCTGCCGGGGTGGCGCGGCCTGCGCATCGCCGCGGAGATGGAAAGCCGTCTCGGCTTGCCGGTCGAGATCGAGAACGACGCCAACTGCGGAGCGCTGGCTGAGATGACGTGGGGCGCCGGGCGCGACTGCTCCAACTTCGCGTACATCAAGGCCGCCACCGGCATCGGGGCCGGCCTCGTCGTCGACGGCAGGCTCCTTCATGGCGCGTCGGGCACAGCCGGCGAGATCGGCCACACGACCCTCGACGAGAGCGGGGCGCTCTGTTACTGCGGGAACAGGGGCTGTCTCGAGACCGTGGCGTCCGGTCCGGCCATCCTCCAGCTGGTCGGCAACGGAAGCGTTGAGGCCCTCACGTTGAGTCGAGTCATCGACCTCGCGGTGGAAGGTGACGTCCGCTGCCGGCGCGCAATCTCGGACGCCGGCCGCGAGATCGGTGTGGCAGTGGCCGGCCTCTGCAACCTCATCAACCCCGAGCGCGTGATCGTCGGCGGCCTCTTGAGCCGCGCCGGCGACCTCCTGCTCCAGCCGGTCCGCGATTCGATCCGCAGGCACGCGGTGCAGGCTGCGGCGGAGCGGGTCGAGGTCGTGCCGGCAGTCTTCATCGAACGCGCCGAGCTGATGGGCTCCCTGGCCCTCGCCCTACGCGCGTGGAACCCGGCCCTGGCCTCCCCACGCACTGGGGAGGTCGCCGCCGCCCGCAGGGCGCAGGCGGGTGGGAGTGAATCCCTCACGTAGCCTGGGGGCCTGTCCCCTGCTTCCCCACTCGTGGGGAAGTGGCCGCCGCCCGTAGGGCGCCCGGCGGATGGGGAGAATCAATAACCAAATGCGCCGGTTGATCTGACCGATGCATCTCCTCGCCGGTCTCGTCGGGCTCGTCCTCGTCTTCGTCGTGTTGCGCGACGCCTTCGAGACCATCGTGCTCCCGCGCCGAGTGTCGGGGCGGCTGCGCGTGTCGAAGGTCTTTTACCGCGTCACGTGGAAGCCGGTCGCGGCGATCGGCCGGCGCATGCCGGTAGGAGACCGTCGCGAAAGCTACCTGAGCACATATGGACCGATCTCCCTGCTCGTGCTGATCGGCCTGTGGGGAGCGATTCTCATCACCGGCTTCGCTCTCTTGCTCTGGGCAACCGGGTTCGACTTCGCCAGCCCGATCACTGCTCTATACGTGAGCGGCTGGACCTTCACGACCTTGGGTATCGGCGATTTCGCGCCGAAAACGGACGCCGCCCGCCTGGTGACGGTTGCCGAGGCCGGCATGGGCTTCGCGTTCCTGGCTGTGGTGATCTCCTACCTGCCCGTGCTGTACCAGGGCTTCTCACGGCGGGAGACGACCATTTCGATGCTCGACGAGTGGGCCGGCTCGCCTCCGAGCGCGGGCGATCTCCTGCGCCGTGCCACGTCCGCCGGCGAGGTGAAGGAGCTCGTGTCCCTGATGGCGACTTGGGAGCAGTGGACGGCCGAGCTGCTCGAGAGCCACCTCTCGTACCAGGTCCTGTGCTACTTCCGCTCGCAGCACGAGAACCAGTCGTGGGTGGCAGCGCTCACCGCGATTCTCGACTTCTCGGCGCTGTGGCAGGCGAGCAAGGCGACGGGTCGCACGTGGCAGGCGCGGCGCGTGTACGCGATGGGGCGTCACGCCCTGGGTGACCTGAGCCAGGTGCTGCGCGCGGCCCCGAAGTTCGACGTGCCAGACCGCCTCTCGGCGCCGGAGCTCGCCGCCATCGTCGAAGTCATGACCGCTGCCGGCGTCGCTGTCGACGGGGAGTTCCCCGACCGATTGAAAAAGCTGCGTAAGGGTTACGAGCCTTATGCGGCGGCACTTGCGGATGAGCTGCTGATGGAGCTACCGCCCTGGATGCCGCTCAAGGCACGCCAGGACAACTGGGAAACGACGGCATGGGAGGGCGCGGCGCCAGGGGAATCTCTCCACTAGCAATCGGGTCGTCCGACAATACGCACACGTAGGTGGCCCAGACCCCAGAAATAACTGAAGCTACGCGGAGCTTCGAGCGGTGGCTAAGAGGGCATTTGCGCCTGCGCCAGCACGAACTCGACTACAAGCACGAGATCATGGCGGCGGATACCTTCAGCTTTCTACGCGCGACTTTCTATAGATGGGCCGAGCTTGCGCCGCAGGCCCTACCCGACCTGGCGGAGGGCGTCCGAGTGCTCGCCGTGGGCGACCTCCACGTCGAGAACTACGGCACCTGGCGAGACGTCGAAGGCAGGTTGGTCTGGGGCGTCAACGACTTCGACGAGGCCTGCCGCATGCCGTTCACATACGACCTCGTGAGGCTGGCGACGAGCGCCGGTCTCGCCGCGGCCGAAGGCCACCTCAACCTCGACCTCAAACAGGCGTGCACTGCGATCATGCAGGGCTACCTCGGCGCGCTGCGCTCAGGCGGTCGGCCGGTGGTCCTGGCCGAGCGGGATCGCTGGCTGCGGAAGATGACGAGCGGCCGGCTCCGCGATCCGGTTGCGTTCTGGGCACGAATGCAGGCGTTGCCGACAGCGCGAGGGTCGCTGCCCGATGATCTCAAGACCGTGCTGGCTCGCCGCCTGCCGCCCGGCGCCGGCAAGGTGCGCTTCGTGCGCCGCCGGTCCGGGCTGGGCAGCCTCGGCCGCGAGAAGCTCGTCGCGATCGCCGACTGGCACGGTTCGCCTGTGGCCCACGAGGCCAAGGCGCTGGCGCCCTCGGCGTGGGAATGGGCGCACAAGGACCACGCCGGCGGCCGGATTCATTACCTCGATCTCGCCAACTCTGGCGTCCGCTGCCCCGACCCGCTCACGGAGCTCCGCGAGGGCTGGCTGGTCCGCCGGCTGTCGCCTGACTGCAGCCGCATCGAGCTCGCGAGCCTGCCCGCACAGCGCGATGAAGGCAGGTTGTTGAGGTCGATGGGCTGGGAGGCAGGCAACATCCACCTGGGGACGCGTGGTGCGGGCAAGGCCATCCTCGCCGACCTCGAGCGTCGCAAATCCGCATGGCTGCGCGAGGCCGCGACGAGGATGGGCCGGCTGGTACGCGACGACTGGACGGCGTGGCGCTCCGCTCGGGGCTAGCGAGGTAAGGGGTGCTTACAAGTCGCTTCTGGCCCCCCGCTTATGATCGGGAGCCATGAGCGGTAAGCGTCCTTTCCTGACGGTGATCGGGTTGGGCCTGCTGGCCTCGCAGGCGGGCCACCTGCTCGCCTACCAGGTTCGGTTTGGGGCGGCGGCGGTTCAAGTCCAGAGCACCGGCCTTCATTCTTATTTCCCGACGCTCGCTCGGACGAGCCTTGGGCTCGCCGCCGGCGTTTTGCTGGCAGCACTCCTGCTCGTCGCGCTCGCGCGCGTGTTGACCGGGCGCGAAGTACCGGGCCACTCCCGACCTTCTTATATCCGCCTGCTGGCCGCTCTCTTCACGATTCAGCTCGCGGCGTTCGCGGCACAGGAGGTCGGCGAAGCGCTGGTTGCGGGCGCCCAGGTCGCGTCGGCGCCGCTGCTGCTGCTGTGGGGCACGCTCGGACAGCTGCCCGTCGCCGCGCTGGCGGCGCTCGCGCTCCGCTGGCTGGCCACCCGCGTCGAGGCCGCGGTCGGCTCGATCAACGAGATCGTGCGCTCCGTCCGGCCAAGGCCGGCGCCGGCGCTTCTTACGGTTCCCGTTTACGCGACGCCCCACCGGGCGCTGCTCACGTCCCGCGTTGCGGCCACATCCGTGGCCCGGCGCGGGCCGCCTTCCTTGCTCATCAGAGCGCACTGATCTCCGCGCGCTCGCGCGCGCGTCAATACGAGCAAGGAGCAATTGATGAATCGTTATCGCCTACCCATCGTGGCCGTGGTGGTCGTGGTCTTCGTCGCCGTCGGCGCCTATCTGATCTTCGCCAACCAGACCCAGGGCGGCGCCAGTGTGACCATCAACGTGACCGTCACCAAGGGCAGCTCGATGTCGCCGGGCACATTGACCGCTCACCACAACGACGTCGTCACCGTCAACATGACCAGCGACATGGATGGCGAGGTCCACCTCCATGGCTACGACATCCCGTTCGACACCAAGGCCGGCCAGGTCGTGACCAGGACATTCACCGCTGACAAGACGGGCGACTTTCCGATCGAGTGGGAGTCGACGAGCAATCCGCTCGGGCACATGGTGGTGAATTGATGCGGGCAGCGCCCATCTTCCTGCACGGCTTCGGCACGCGCTACGACCTGCCGGCGTCGTTGTGGCTCTACCTGTTCGCGGCGGGCGGGGTGGTCGTCATCTCGTTCGTGCTCGTTGTCGTTTTCGCGGGGGAGCAGGTCGGCGAAAAGGCGGTCAGGTACCCGCGCCGCGCGCTGCCATTCCTGCTCCCCATCGCGCGCTCGCCGTGGCCCCGCGCCATCGGCGGCCTGATCGGCGTGGTCGGGCTGGCGACAATCATCGTCACCGGCCTGTTCGGGTCGAGCAGACCGGAGCTCAACCCCGCCGAGTACCTCATCTGGATCTACTTCTGGGCCGGCACCGTGATCCTCTCGGGGCTCGTCGGCAACCTGTGGTACCTGCTCAACCCGTTCGCCGCGATCTACGACGCGGTCGCAAGTCTCACCTCGCCACTTCGTGGCGAGGTCGGCTTCGCGAAGCGAAGCCGGGTGGGTAGGTTCACGCTGCCTCGACGCCTGGGAATCTGGCCCGCCATCCTCGCCTACTACTCGTTCGCGTGCCTGGAGCTGACCACCGGCATGGCCAACAGGCCTGCGACCGCCGCGACCGTCGCCCTGGCATATTCGGCGATCACGCTCGCCGGCATGATCCTGTTTGGGCGAGACGAATGGCTCCAGCGCTGCGAAGGGTTCACCGTCCTGTTCGACATCGTCGGCCGCTTCGGTCCGGTAGAGGCCGAGCGGGACGAAAGCGGGCGGATCACAGCCGTCTACGTGCGCCCATGGGGCGTGGGCTTGCTCAAGCCGGCGCCGAGCGGGTGGGACCGCGTCGTGTTCGTGATCCTGATGCTGAGCACGCTCGCCTTCGATGGCATCGAAGGGACGCGATCCTGGGCCGACTTCACGGTCGCCACCGAGCCGTACTGGCAGCCGCAGGGCGCGTTTGGCTTCTTCGTCCTGAAGACCGTGACCATGACGCTGCTGACGGGGGCTTTCCTCCTCATCTTCATCGCGTTCATGGAGATGGTCATCTACTTTGGAAAGCGCAGGGTCGACCTGATGTCGACGGTCTCGGGCTTCGCGCTGACTCTAGTGCCGATCGCGCTCGTTTACAACGCCGCCCATAACTATTACTACGTGGTGGTAACGGCACAGGCCCTGATCCCGCTGCTCGACGACCCACTCGCCAAGGGGTGGCACCTGCTGCCGGCCGTCGCGGGCTACAAGCCCAGCTTCGCCCTCGCGCAGGCTTCGACCGTCTGGTTCGCGCAGATCGTCCTCATCGTTGTTGGCCACGTGATCGCGGTCTACCTGTCACACCTGCGGGCAGGGGAACGGTTTCGCACCGCGCAGAACGCGCTGCTCAGCCAGTATCCGATGCTCGTGCTGATGGTCATGTACACGATGACCAGCCTGTGGATCCTGGCCCAACCAGTGACGTCTGGGTAGGCTCATGCCGTGAGCTGGCCGTTCGACCCCAGCGTCTATGCCGGGCTGGCCGCCCTTTTCCTCGGGCACGCCTGGCTGGCCCGCCGGGTGGACGACGCGCAGTCGAAGCACACCATCTACTTCGGGCTCGGGCTGATCACGCTGTGGGTCGCCCTCGAGACACCCATCGACACCATCAGCGACCACTACCTCGACAGCGTCCACATGCTGCAGCACGTCCTGCTCGGCTTCGTCGCGCCGCCCCTGATCCTGCTCGGCCTCTCGCGGGACATGGTCGGGGTGCTGGTGCGCTTCCCGTTCATCAGGGCGATCACCGAGCCGATCGCCGCGCAGGTCGTCGCTGCGGCGGTGATGATCGCATGGCACCTACCCGCCCTATATGACGCCACGCTGCGCTCTGAATCGCTGCATATCGTCGAGCACCTCACCTTCATCGGCGCAGGGCTGGTGCTCTATTGGCCAGTCCTCCAGGCGACGTCCGCTCACGCGCGATGGAAGCTGGCTCCGCCGATCATGCTGCTGTACATGCTGGTCGCGACACTGCCACAGGACGCGATTGCGCTGGTCCTTCTCTTCTCGCGCGAGCCTTTCTACGACTTCTACGTGCACGTGCCCAGGCTCGTCCCGTCGCTGACGCCGGTCATCGACCAGACGCTGGCGGGTGCCGTGCTGATGGTGCTGGGCAAGGCGACCTTTACGGTCGCCGGCCTCGCCGTGTTCTTCCGCTGGTTTGGCGGCGAGCACTCCGCGGACCAGATGCCGCCGAGCAGGGCTACCGGCCCGGCGGCTGACCCACGCTGATCACCTCGATCCCTCGCGCTCGCAGCGGAGCGGCATCGAGCGCGCCCCGACCGTCGAGGACAACGCGGAGCCCGGCCAGCCGCCCCCAGTCGAGGTCCCGATATTCGCGGTGATAGGCCTGCACGACGACGGCATCGACCGCAATCTGGCTTTTGAGGTCCACCACCTCGACCTCCAGCGCGGCCAGCTCTGACGCCGAGAAGTGCGGGTCGTGTGCCAGCACGATGGCGCCGGCGTCGCGCAGGAGCTCGATGACGGCGAGCGCCGTCGAGAATGACAGCTCCTTGACGTCTTCTCGATAGGAAAGCCCAAGCACCAGGACGCGCTTGCCGGCCAGGCCGCCCATCGCCTCTTCCAGCCAGCGCACGCTCCTCGCCGCCATCCCGTCGTTCACGTCGCGCGCGATGCGAACGAGGTCGAGCTCGCCATCGCTGCTGTCGCTCAGCAGGAAATGCGGGTACACGGGGATGCAGTGCCCGCCGACGCCGATGCCAGGTCGGTGGAGGTGCGAGAAGGGCTGGCTGTTGGCCGCCTCGAACGCCTCTTTGAGGTCCGCGCCCCGCGCTCCTCCGTACAGGGCGAGCTGGTTCGCCAGCGCGATGTTGACGTCGCGATACGTGGTTTCGGCGAGCTTGGCGAACTCGGCAGTCTCGGAGTTGGCCACCGCGCGAACGTCGGCGTTGAGTGACGCGCGGTAGAAGTCGAGGGCGAGACGCGTGCTCTCCGCGTCGACGCCGCCGACGATCTTCGGATAGCGAGCCAGGTCTTGCAGCGCGCGGCCCGCGTACACGCGCTCGGGGCTGAATGCGAGATAGAAATCTTTGCCGCACGTGAGGCCCGATTCGCGCTCGAGGATGGGGGCTACGTGGTTTCGCGTCGCGCCCATGGGCAGTGTCGTCTCCACGATCACGAGGGAATCGCCGCCCAGTCCTTTCCCCACCGCGCTCAGCGCGGCGTCCAGGTTTCGGTAATCGGGCTTTTTGTCCGCGCCCACGACAAGGGGCACGATCACGATCGCGACCTCAGAGCGGCGCGTGGCGTCGGTGGTGTCGGTGGTGGCGAGCAGCCGGCCGGCGGCGGCCGCGGAGCTGACGGCCTCGGCCAGGCCGGGCTCGCCTTCGATATGACTCCTGCCGGCATCGATTGAAGCCACCACCTCCGGGTTGACGTCGGCGCCGATCACGGTGTGGCCCTTGCTCGCGAGCTGCGCGGCGAGTGGCAGGCCGATCTTGCCCAGGCCCACCACGGCGACGCGATAAACGCGGCTCACGGAGAGGCCTGGCGCGCGAGGTCGAGCACGCGGCCTTCGTTCGCCGAACGCACGAGGTCCAGCGCGAGCGCCAGCGCTTTCAAGCCGTCCTCGCTGCCCACCTCGGGCGGGGTCCCGCTCGCGACCGAGGCGAGAAACGATTCGAGCTCCAATCGCAGCGGCTCCGCACGGTCCACGACATGGCGCAGCAGCGTGCCTTCGCTGACGCCGGTCAGCAGCGACAGCGGAGGTTCGGCGCCGGTGGCGATGCTGTTCTCGTAGAACGTGAGGTCCTGCGTCAGGTAGTTGAGGTGCAGCATGCCCCGCTCGCCGAGCACTGAGAGCTCGCGAATCTTGGTCGGCGTCAGCCAGTTCACCTGCATCACGCCGACCGCGCCGTTGTCGAATCTCAGCAGCGCGTTGAGCATGTCCTCGTGCTCGGTATGGATGCGCCGCTCGGTCTCAGCGTACAGGCGCACGACCTCGACGCCGAGCAGGTACCGCATCACGTCCAGGTCGTGCGTGGCGAGATCGATGACCGCGCCGACGTCGCGGATGCGCGAAGGGAACGGGCCCTGGCGCCGGGAATGGACCTGGAAGATGCGGCCCACCTCGCCGGCATCGAGGCGCTTTTTGAGCTCGCGGACCGCCGGGTTGAAACGCTCGACGTGGCCGATGGCGAGCACCGTGCCCTGTCTCCTCGATGCGGCCACGAGCTGTTGTGCCTCGTCCAGGTCGGTCGCGATCGGCTTTTCCATGAGCACATGCAAGCCGTGCTCGATGGCGGCGAGGCCGACCTCGAGGTGATGCCGGGTCGGCACCGCGACGATGACCGCGTCGAGGCGGCCCCGGTCGAACAGCTCGCGGTAGGACCGATAGCCGACCAGCCGCCGCTTCCCGGCCCAGGCCATGGCTTCGTCGGTCGGGTCGCACACGGCCACGAGGTCGGCCTGGTCGACGTCATCGAGGATGCGGGCGTGGCTGCGCCCCATCACGCCGAGGCCGACGATCCCCACGCGGATCATCCTTCGGTCACCTCGCGCACGGCGCGAACGATGCGCTCGAGGTCCGGCCCCGTTAGCGCGGGGTGGACCGGAAGGCTCAGCACCTCGCGCGCCATGCGCTCGGCGACCGGAAACGACTGGCGGTCGTAACCGCGTTGGCCGTAAACCGGCTGGCGGTGGACGGGCACGGGATAGTAAACGCCTGTGGCGATGCCGCAGGCCGCCAGTCGGGATCGCATGGCGTCGCGTCCGTCCGCCATGCGCACCGTGTACTGCTGGTACACGTGGCCGTACCCGCTCAGCTCTTCGGGCGTCGTCAACCCCTTCGAGCCGGCGAGACCGGTGCTGAGCATGCCGGCGTGGCGGCGGCGGGCGGCGTTGAAGCCGTCGACGCGAGCGAGCTGCGCCAGCCCGATGGCCGCCGCGATGTCGGTCATCCGGTAGTTGTAACCGAGGATCTCGTGGTGATACCGCTCGCTCTCGCCGTGCTGCCGCAGCGACCGGACCGCGGCGGCGATGGCCTGGTCGTCCGTGGTCACAAAACCGCCCTCGGCCGAGGTCATGTTCTTGGTCGGATACAGGGAGAAGACGGCCGTGTGGCCAAGCGCGCCGACCTTGCGGCCGCCCACCGTGGCTCCATGGGCCTGGCACGCGTCTTCGATCAGGAGCACGCCGTGGCGGCGTGCGATTGCGGCCAGCTCGGTCATCGCCGCCGGATGCCCATATAGATGGACGGGAAGTATGGCGCGCGTGCGCGGGGTGATCGCGGCCTCGACGAGCGCGGGGTCGATGCAGAACGTGCGCGGCTCGACGTCTCCGAACACCGGCGTCGCCCCGGTGAACAGCACCGCATTCGCCGAGGCGATGAAGGTGAACGGTGTCGTGATGACCTCGTCGCCCGCGCCGATCCCATGCGCGAGAAGCGCGAGGTGGAGGCCGGCGGTGCCCGACGACACGGCGACCGCGTGCTCGACGCCGACCCAACGCGCGAACGCCTCCTCGAACGCGGCCACGACCGGGCCCTGGGCGAGCTGGCCGCTCTCGAGCACCGCCAGCACGGCGCGCTTCTCGTCGTCGCCGATCATCGGCTGCGCCAGGGCGATGCGAGGCTCGCTCGCAACCGGTCGCCGTTCCGTCATGCCGGCTCCACCGATCCATCGGCATCGCACCGGTATCTGCGGCCGCACTGGTCGCACACCAGCTTGCCCTCTTGTTCCTCGCGCAGGCGCCGCGCGCATACGCATACGCTGCCAATGAGGCGTGCGGGGTTGCCGGCCACCAGGCCGTGATCGGGGACGCTGCGCACCACGACGGCGCCGGCCGCCACGAGCGCCCACCGGCCGACGGTGATGCCGGCGAGGAGGACCGACCCGGCGCCGAGCGACGCGCCCTCCTTGACGAGGATCTCATCCAGCTGCCAGTCGTCCTCTGACTTGAGTGAGCCGTCGGCGTTGACCGCACGGGGGTGGCGGTCGTTGGTGAAAACGACATGAGGCCCGATGAAGACGCCGTCCTCGACGGTGGCGCCGGGGTAGACGAAGGCCCCGTTCTGGATTTTGACCCGGTTCCCGATGGTCACCCCTTCGCCGACGTAGGCGCCCTTGCCCAGGATGCACTCTGCGCCGATACGAGCGCCTTCTCGAACCTGCGCCAGATGCCAGACCTTGGTGCCAGGCCCGATCGCGGCATCCTCGGCGACGAAGGCGGAGGGATGAACGTAGACGCGGTCCCGGGTCATGTGGGGCTCCCACATTAGCGCCGTGGCCCCCGATCCGGACTGCTATGCAGGCATGCAGGCGCGCCCCTCGCACTCTCCGTTCAGCCAGCGCACCATCTGCGGCGGCAGCGCCTGGTCGGTCGCGCCGCTCCTGGCCAGCACCAGCGTGAGCTCCCGGCTGCAGGCGATGCCGTAGCCGTTCCCCAGCACGCTTCGCACCAGGTCGCGCAGCTGTTGCTCGTTGTTGCCGTCGGAAGCCAGGTCGATGGCGATGTAGTCCGCCGCGGTGTCGTGGCCGTCGGGGATCTGATAAATGGCCTGGCGGTGCGAGAGGTGGGCGAGCAGCCCCTGGGTCGCCGCGACGCTTGCGTCGGCCGGGATGACGTCGAGGCACGCCTGGATGTCGGCCGCGGTCGATGCCGAAACGTACGTGGCCAGCTCGTCGAGCGGGTTGATAAGGAAGCTGAGCAGCGCCCCGGCGACGACGACGCCGGTCGATGCCACCGCCACCGCCCGCCTGGCGAGCTGCCCGCCCAACATGCGCTTGACCCGCGCGACGGTGTCGATCGCCGCAAACGCAAGGATGGGGGCCGGCACCATCGAGTACTCGAAATGAAACGACCAGAAGGTGGGCGATGCAGACCAGAATCTCTCGGCGAGGTAGGGGATCGCGATGAGCGAAATCGGGGAGAGGATTGGCAGGAACAGCCAGCTCGCCAACATGCCGACCCAGATCCGGGTCTTCGCCAGAGGCACGAACAGGAGCTCGAGGCTCTGCAAAGGATGGGTGATGACGAAAAGCGCGGCGCTCGTGGGTCCTGTGCCGAGGTCCGTGTACGTCCAGTGGAGATACGGACCACCACGAATCGCGGGGATGACCACCTCGAGGACGAGCACGAACCAGATCGCGTTCAAGCCCATGATCGCGGCGCCCAGGATGTACCTGTGCTGCACCACCACTATGTAGAACCCGAGGGCGATGAGCGTCAGTGCGATGTCTTCGCGCGTGAGCATCGCCAGGGCGACCATCGCCCACAGCAACCGGGTGTGCCGCTCGAGAGCCGCGTATAGGGCAGCGGAGATGACTGGCACGGCGATTACGACGTTGTGAAAGTCGAACAGGACGCCCGCGAGGATTCCCCAGAAGACGAGGTACGAGCCCTGGAAAGCAAGACCCGCGAGCTCCCCGAGGCGCTTCGCCCCCCACATGTAGATCGGTATGCCCGCCGCCGCGAGCAGGACGCCCTGGGCGATCAGCAACATCTCGGGCGAGCTCCAGATCCAGAAAAGCGGCGCCAGCAGCATCAACAAGGGGTGGAAGTGGTCGCCCAGAAGGTTGCGGATCTCGAGAACCGTGTTCGGGATGATCGTCAAGCGGCTGTAGCCCCAGATGGTCTGGTCCTGGATGGCCAGGTCGAGGCTGCTGCCGAACCGCTCGTGCCGGTAGATCGATATCGCCGAATACGCCGCGGCCGCGATGACAGTGAGGGCGCCGGCAGCAACGGGCGCGGCCCGCAATCGGACCGGCGCTTCCTTACGATGTGCGCTGCTTGTCAACTTCCGACGCCCGCTTGAGTGGGCTCAGCCTGGTCATGCCGGCGCACAACGAGAGCGAGAACCTTCGCTGGCTTCTCCCTCACGTCAACGATGTGCTGCCGCGCATCGCGGAGCGCTTCAACGTGATCATCGTCGACGATGGGTCCACTGATGGCACCGGCGCGGTCGCCGAATCACTGGCGCGCGACCTCGGCATGGAGCTGAAGGTGGTTCGCCACGAGCGCATGTCCGGTTACGGCGCTGCTGTTGGAGACGGCCTGCGCGCGGCGGACCTGGATTACACCGCGTTCACCGACTCGGACGGCCAGCTCGAGGTCGCCGACCTCGCGCTGCTCGTTCCGCACTTGAAGGATGCCGACCTCGTCGGCGGCTGGCGGCTCACGCGCGAAGACCCGGCCTTCAGGTCCGTCATCAGCGGGGTGTTCAACCAGCTCGTGCTCATCACCCTGCGCATCCCGGTCAAGGACGTTAACTGCGCGCTCAAGATCATTCGCACCGACATGCTTCGGCGCTTCGACCTGCATTCGCGCAGCGCGCTCATCAACGCCGAGCTGTACTGGAAGGTGCAGGAGCACGGCGGCCGCTACGTCCAGGTCGGCGTCCCTCATCATCCGCGGCGGATGGGGCGCCGTTCGGGTGGCCGGTTGATACCGATCCTGCGCGCGATGAAGGAGCTGGTCGAGATCCGCTTTCGAGGCTCAGCCTCGCGACGCGATTGACGGTGCCGTCGCCACTCGAAGACTGCGCTTCGACGGCGCCGCGACCTTGCCGCGCCCGCCGAAACGCCAATCGACTCGCGGCGCGAACAGCTCTGGCTTGATCCGCTTTTTGTAGCGCTCGACCAGGCCGATCACGCGATCGATCAGCGAATCCTGGAGGCTGTGCGGCACGAGGCCCAGGTCGAGCAGGCGCTGGTGCTTGGCGTTGTAGTAATGCGCCTCCATCTCCGTGCGGGGGTTGGGCAGGTGGTCGATGCTCGTCTCGAGGCCGTGCGCGCGGCGGGCGGCCTGGACCCTGTCGGCGAGCTGCGCGACGCTGAACTGCTCAGTGAACTGGTTGAACACTCGAAACTCCCCGCGGTCTGGCGGATTGAGCGCTGCGAGCTCGACGCAGCGAACGGTGTCGCGGATGTCGAGCAGGCCACGCGTCTGACCGCCCTTCCCGTACACCGTGAGCGGGTGTCCGACCGCGGCCTGCGCGCAGAAGCGGTTGAGGACGGTGCCCCAGATATCGTCATAGTCGAAGCGTGTGCGCAGCTCGGAATGCATGTCCGTCTCGTCCGTGCCCGAGCCGTAGACGACGCCCTGGTTGAGGTCGGTCGCCCGCAGCCCCCATGCGCGGCACGTGAACATGATGTTGTGGCTGTCGTGAACCTTTGACAGGTGATAGAACGAGCCGGGCTGCTTCGGATATGGCAGCCGGTCCTTGCGGCCGTTGTGCTCGATGTCGATGAAGCCCTCTTCGATGTCGATGTTGGGCGTCCCGTACTCGCCCATAGTCCCGAGCTTCACGAGGTGACAGTCGGGGGCTGACTCGCGCAGGGCGAACAGCAGGTTGAGCGTTCCGACCACGTTGTTGACCTGCGTCTCCACCGCGTGGGGGCCCGAGATCATCGAGTAAGGGGCCGAGCGCTGCTCGGCGAAATGAACCACCGCGTCGGGCTGGTACTGGGCGATGAGAGCAGTGGCGTCGGGCAGCGAGGTCAGATCCAGCTTCTCCCACACGATCTGCTTGCCGCTGACCTCTTTCCATCGCGCGACGCGGCGCTTCATGCTCGCGATCGGAACGAGGCTCTCGGTTCCGCAGAGCACGTCCCACCGGCGGCGGATGAGGCTGTCGGCGGCGACCACTTCATGGCCACGGGCTGAAAGATGCAGCGCCGTCGGCCATCCGAGATAGCCGTCAGCGCCGAGGACGACCACGCGCATCAAGGCAATCCTAGCGTGGCGGCCCTCTGCGCCGAATGACGCTTGCGGAACCATGCCCAGGTTTCTTTGAGCCCGGCGTTGATCGAAACCTTCGCCTTCCATTTCAAAAAGCGATTCGCGCGCGCGGGGTTGAGGCACACGCGCCGCACCTCGAACTCTCTCGCCGGCAGGAACTCCGTCGCACTGCGGCGGCCCGATTCGGCCAGCAGCCGCTTCACGATGGTGTTGACGCTGGTCTCGCGCCCGGTGCCGACGTTCACCTCCCGCGTGACCCGGCCCATCACCGCGGCCACATTGGCGGCGGCGACGTCTTTCACGAAAACGAAATCGCGCGTCTGCCCGCCGTCGCCAAAAACGCGCGGCGCCGCGCGCGCGAGCAGCCGGTAGCACGTGATGGCGACCACGCCGGCCTCACCCGTGCCGTCCTGCCGCGGCCCATACACATTTCCGTATCGCAGCGCGACGGTGGAGATCCCGTGACGCAGGCCGAGGGCGGCCATGTAGACCTCCTCCGATCGTTTCGCCGCGCCATACGCCGATAGTGGAGCCGGCTTGTAGATCTCGCGAGCGGGCAGCCGCGCGCCCTCGCCATAGATCGTTCCGCCCGACGATGCGGTGATGATTCGGGCCGCGCCTGCCTTGATGGCGGCGTCGAACAGCCCGACCGTGCTGGCAAGGCTCATCTTCACGTGGTCGCCAGGGTCGCGCGCGGCCTTCTGCACGCCGCCCTTGGAGGCAAGGTGGAGAACGACGTCAGGCTTGAACGCGGCCAGCGCCTTGGCGGCCGCGTCGGAGCCGCAGTCGGCCGACACTACCTCGACCTCGGGCGGCAGCGGCTCGCCGCAGGGGTGGCTGTGGTCGTCGATCACGAGGACTTTCGCTTTCGCGGCCACCAGCAGCTCGACCGTGTGCGTGCCGATGAAGCCCGCGCCGCCGGTGACGGCGACCCGGACGTTGGTCCGGCCTTTTGCCTCCGCCACTAGCGGTCCTCCTGGTCGGTGGAGACGACGCCAGGCGCGAGCAGGCTGCCTCGGTCGAGCCTCAAATAGGCCACGAGCCCGGCGAGGGCCTGGGGCAGAGTCGAGACGGCTCGGAGCAGGACGGCAGCGGTCGCCGAGTCGCCGACAGCAATGCCATAACCGGCGAGCACCGTAACCAGGATCGCGTCGGCGGCGCCGATGCCGAAGGGCAGGGTCGACAGGATCCCGGCTACCTGCGAGGTCGCAAACACGGCGACCGCCTGCGTGATGCGGATGGAATCGCCGAGGCCCGCGAGAAGGAGCGCGAGCTGGAAGCCGCTGAGAATGAAAACGACGAGTGTGATGGCGGCCGTCTCGCCGAGCAACACCGGCGAGCGCAGCAATCTGCGGAAGTTGTCCACCATGTCGAACGCTCCGCCTTTGATGGGGCCCAGCAGCCGGCCGCCGGTGACGCGGCCGAGAATCCTGCGTTCGAGCGCGGGCGGGGTGGCCAGCTCGAGAAGAACCGGCGCCAGGCATGCTGCGACGAGAAGCAGACCGACCGCGACCCAGCCTACGAAACCATGACGCGGCAGCGTGATCAGGACCAGCGCCACCGCGACGAGCAGGAAGAGGCTGTACAGCCGCTCGAAGGTCACCACCGCCGCACCAACGCGGAGCGGTACCTCCTGTCCGCGGCGCCACAGGTAGGCGCGCACGTAGTCGCCGCTGGCCGCGGGCGTGATGGTGCTCGAGGTCTGGCCGATGAGCTGGACGGGGATCATCGAGAAGAACGAGACCCTGTAGCCGAGGAACCGCACGATGACCTGCGCCCGGAACGCCCGGAGCAGCACGATCGGGACGTTGAGCGCGAGGGCCGCGACCAGCGGCCACGCATCGACCTCTTGCAGCGATCTCCAGATGGCAGCCGGATGGCTGACCCAGATCACGACCGCACCGATGGCGACGCCGATGATCGATGCGACGAGGCGCCCTCGGCCAATGGAGCGCGCCTTCGACCAAAAGCCTCTAAGCGATCGGTTCACGGCGACCTCGCTCGGCGCGCTTGCAGTAGTTATGACCCGACAGGATAGCGACTAAGCCTGAGATACACGCCTGGACGCATCTTCCTTCCAGCTTGACGAGGTACGGAACGCATCCCTACAGTGTCGGCTGCGTCTTCCTAGCAAATGTCACGGCAGCGAATCCGCCACTTCGCCGTCGCTCTAGCCTTGAGCGCCATCATGACCGCAGCCAGCGCCGCACCGGCGCAGGCTGGCTTTGCCTCGCCCACAGATCACGCCCGCCCGGGTACGGGGGTGGCGGCGGTGGCTCCGGCCGGCGTTGCCGATGCGGCTCCCACCGCGATTGCATATTCGGTGACCGGGAAACCGTCGCGCGAGGTTTTCGGCTTCGCGCTCGCGAGCAGCCTGTCCGACCCGACGATCGGATACCCGAGCTGGAACTTCGACGTGCTGTCGACGGTCGCGTTCTTCGGTGTTCACGTCGACACCGCCGGACATTTCGTCGGCGACAGCGGCTGGAACGTTTGGAACTCGAGCGCGTTGACGACGCTCAGGTCGACCGCGCACCAGCATGGCGCCAGGGTCGTGCTGACGATCATCCTGCAGGACTTCAGCGCCAACACGCCCAACATGTGTGCGGGCCTCGCCCACATGGATGCGACCGTCGCGCAGACGGCCGCCGAGGTGAGGGCGAAGGGTGTCGACGGCGTCAACATCGACTACGAGGGTCTCGACGGAAGCTGCGGCGGTGGCGATCCCTACTGGGCCCAGCACGCCATGACCACCTTCACCCAGAAGATGAGGGCAACCCTGGGCTCGTCCTCTTATATATCCGTCGACACCTACTCGGGGTCGGCCGGCGATCCTTACGGCTTCTTCGACATCGGCGGCATCGCAACTTACGCCGACTCGTTGTTCGTGATGGCGTATGACATGGAGTACTCGAACTACTCGAGCGCGCCTGTTTACTGCAGCCGCTTCTGCCTCGGGCCGACCGCGCCCCTCACCGGGTATCGCTACAACGACACGAGCATCATGTCTCAGTACGTCGCGGTCGCGCCGAGAGGCAAGGTCATCCTGGGCGTGCCGTATTACGGGCGCAAAGCGTGCGTGGGCAACGCGACCAGCCCCAGCCAGTATCCGACCACGAGCGTCGTCGCGGATTCGTATCTCGACGCATCGGGCGAGGCTGCGTATTTCGAGGTGAAGGCCGGGAGCTACGCCGCCCATCGCGACGCCAGCTCCGCGGGGATGGAGAGGTGGGACACGTGGTACAACACGAGGCTCAACTGCATCCGCGAGCTTTATTGGGACGACGCAGTGTCCCTGGGCAAGAAGTACGACCTCGTCAATGCGGACGGCCTTCGCGGGGTCGGAATCTGGAACCTGAACTACGGCGGAGGCGCGCCTGAGCTGTGGGCTGCCCTGCAGACGCACTTCGCCGCATGCCGCGGGGCGGCAGTGACGGTGAATCCGAAGTCTCCACAACCGATCGGCACCCAGGTCCATTTCATAGCGACGTCGACCGGCTGCCCCAGCCCCGTCTACCAGTTCTGGGTCCTCGCCCCTGGTGCCGGCTCGTGGCAGATCGCCCGGGCTTACTCGACGAGCGCGACACTCGACTGGAACACCGCCGGCAAGGCAGCGGGCGGTTATCGCTTCTCGGTCTGGGTCCGCGACGCGCGCAGCCCGGGGACCTCCTGCGGCCCCTTGGGCTGCAACGATGCCTTCGTCCCGGGCTTCGCGTACACGCTGACCGCTGTCCCCTGTGCGTCGGTGACGGCGGCCGCCGCGCCGCTCGTGAAGGCGACGAGGGGGACCGCCGTGACGTTCACCGCCACCGCCTCGGGCTGCCCGAACCCCCTCTACGAGTTCTGGATCCAGGCTCCGGGGTCGAGCGCCTGGGCTGTGTTGCGGGCCTACGCGAACAGCGCCACCGTGGTCTGGAACACGACGGGCAAGGCCGCCGGTACATACCGCGTCTCTGTCTGGGCTCGCGACTCGGCCAGCGCCGGCACGTCATGCGGGAGCATGGGCTGTTACGACGCTTTCGCCGGCGGAAGTGCGTACACGTTGTACTCGTTTTGCGCATCGATGAGCATGGCGTCTTCTCCGGCCTCGCCTGCGAAGACAGGTAGTCTGGTCACCTTCTCCGCAGCGGCCTCCAGCTGCTCGAGCCCGCTCTACCAGTTCTGGGTCCAGGCTCCAGGGTCGAGCACCTGGACAGTGGTCCAGGCCTACTCAACCGCCGCCACATTCAGGTGGAACACCACCGCCAAACCGAGCGGCACCTACCGGCTGTCGGTCTGGGCCCGCGACGCCAGCAGCGCTGGGAGCTCATGCGGCACGTTGGGCTGCTACGACACCTTCGTTCCAGGTACTGCTTACAGGCTGTACTCCCCGTGCTTGTCCGTGAGCTTCACCACATCGCCGCCATCGTCTGCGAAGGCGGGTGCTTCGGTGACCATCACCGCCGGCGCGTCCGGCTGCTCATCGCCGCTTTACCAGTTCTGGATCCTCGCCCCCGGCTCCAGCACCTGGCAGGTGGCGCAGGCGTACTCGGCGGGCGCGACATTCACCTGGAATACCGCCGGGAAACCTGCCGGAACCTATCGTATTTCCGTCTGGGCACGCGACGCCGGCAGTCCAGGCGCCTTCACCAGCGGACTCGGCCGCTACGACGCGTATGGGGTCGGCCCGTACACCCTGACGTGATGATCACATGAGGCGTTCGTCCGGCCAATAGACTCTGCGCGTGATCGCGCCGCCGCGCGCCCGGTCTGGATCAACTGAGGGCGCGGCCCTCGAGCTCGGGGGGCTGGCGACGGTCGAGCGGTGGTTTCTTCGCGCCGGCCTGTTCGTGCTGCCCTTGGCCTTTGGGTGGGGCTTATTCGACGAGTACGTGATACCGAAGCTGGTTGTCGCTCGGGCCTTGCTTCTCGGCCTGCTCATCCTCTTCATCGCCCGCGCCGCGTTCAGTGGCAAGATCGAGGTCAAACGCACTCCGCTGGACCTTCCCCTGGTCGCACTGCTGGCGTCGGCGGTCCTGTCCACAGCTCTTGCCGAGAACCAGAACGTCGCGATTTTCGGAACGTACTCCCGCTACGACGGCCTCTTGACGCTCTTCACCTACGCCGGTCTCTTCTGGCTGTCCGTGCAGACTCTGAAGAGCCCCGACGACGCGCGTGGTCTCTTGCGAGCTCTGCTCGCCGCCGCCTATGCCGTGGCGGTGATCGCCATCCTGCAGGTCGTGCGCGACTCGCTGCGCGTTGGCGGGTTCACGGCGGCTTTTGGAACGATGGGCAACGCCAACGTGCTTGGCGCCTTCCTCGCCATGGCTTTCGCTCTGGGTCTGGGCGAGCTCGCGACCGCAAAGTCGGCCAGCGGCCGGATCCTTGCCGTCAACGTCCTCGTCGTCGTGGGCCTCGCCCTGCTGATGTCTTTCAGCCGCAGCGGCTGGGCGGGTGCGGGCCTGGGCGCTGCGATCGTCCTTGCGGGGTCTCGCCGGAGCACCTCGTGGACGAGCATGGCCGCGGCGCTGGGCGGGATCGCGGCCGCGCTGCTGGCGGTCGCCTTCGTCGCCGGCCGGGGCATGGGGGGTGGGTTCGAGCTCGAGAAACAGCTCCTGCAACGCGGGCTGACTGTCTTCAACTTCAGCGAGTGGGGCTCGTCGCGACTGCACATTTGGGCCGACAGCGTCAACCTCATCAAGAGCCGGCCGCTGACGGGCTACGGGCCGGACAACTTCGGGCTGGTCTACCCCCAGTTCGAATCCGGCGACTGGGGCGTGACCAACGTCGGTTTCCACCAGCAGATCGACAAGGCGCATGCGGAGACGCTCCAGGTGGCCGCGACCCAGGGCCTCATCGGCCTGGCGGCATACCTCTGGATCCTGGTCGCATTCGGCCGCGCCTTCTGGTCCGGTCGAAGCCGTCCTGGAGCAGTGGGGGTGTTCGCCGCATTCGTCGCGTACCAGGTCACGATCCAGCTCAATTTCACCGCCCTGGCTGCGGCGTTCCCGTTCTGGATCCTGGTCGCCGCGGCATGCGTCCTGTTCGGCGCCGCCACGCCCTCGCATATCCTGGTCGTCCGGTGGCGAGCCCCCCGGCTGGCCGCCTCGGCGGTGCTGTTCGTCGCCCTCGTGACCCTGGCCCTGCCGGGGGTCGTCCACCCATACCTCGCGGAAGCCGAGCTGCGCGCGGCCATCGACGCCAACTCGCTCGGCCGGCCGGCCGACGCCCGCGTCGACGCTGACCTGGCGCGGAGTTTCGCCCCCCAGGAGAGCGTGTACGCCGTCGAGGCGGCCAACCTCGCGTACGAGGCCCACGGCTCGAGCGCCGCCCGTGACGCCTACCTGGATGCGATCCGGTTGGGCACCTACAACCCATTCGTGTACATGAACCTGGCCCTGGTGGACCTCGAGCTCGGGCGGCGTGACGAAGCGCTGTCCGCCGCCCGCATGGCGGTGGGGCTCAACCACTTTGACCCGGCGTTCCAGGCCCTCGTCGCTCAAATAGAAAGCAGGTCGCCGTAACCAATCCCAGGTCGCGGCCCTTTCTCTAGCATGGCGCAGCACGGGGGTCATCAATGGGCCGCTTGATCGTCGATTCACGGTTCAGGACCATCGCGGCGGTGGTGACAGTCACGGTCGTGACCGTGGCCGTGATCGGGGTGGTGCTGCTGGCCACGACGCCGTTGGGATGCGGGCCGGCCAAGGCGCTGCGCGTGAAACTTTCGTCCACCCACTGCCTGACCGTGGCGCAGACCCTTGTCAGCCCGTCACCATCACCGGTCTTTCCCAGCCATGACGCCAGCTCCCCGCAGCCGTCGCCCACGGACAGTACTTATCCACCCACTCCTGCCGCCTCGCAGAATCCGTTTCCCGCGCCGGCGTCCGACAACCAGAACCCATATCCCGGCACTGCCTCCGCAGGCTTTCCCGCCTTCAGCAATCCGGCGTCCGGCGCCTCGCCTGCGGGCTTGGCGTTGAACTGCAGGCTGCCGATCTACGCCGGCGGGCCGGGAAGCGGTGGTTTCATCGTCTTCCCGAACGGCACTTTCATCGCCGACCCGCGCAGCGCGGTCACCGCGCCTTCACCAAGCCCCGGGCCGACGCCGGCCCCGCCGCAGTACGGATATGGCTATCAGGGCTGGTGGGGAACGACGTACGACCGTGCTTACTCGAAATGGCTCCCCGTGCCTTACACGTGGGTCACGCCCGACGGCACGCGTTACGCGTACCCCGGACAGCCGGATGGGATCTACGTCCAGAACATCACCAACGGGACCCAGCTCGAGCTGGGCGAGGGAAAGTTCTGGCAGATCCTCGATGTCGAGGCGAACGGGGTCTACGCCGTCACCGGGCAGACGGGCGGCCTATGGCTGTTGACGTTCGCCGGCGCGGTGACCCAGGTCGCGAGCAACGGCTTCTGGCAGGCGGTGCGCGGTGGTTACGCGTACGGCACCGCGACCTCATCGGTGCCCCAGGGCGTCGGCAACACGATACTTCGCCTCAATCTCAGTACCGGCGCGAGCGTCGACTACTTCAGCTATCCCTCGGTGCAGAGCTCGGTGGCCGGCTTCGACTACGCCGGCAAGCCGGTGATCTACGTCCAGGGCCAAAACCTGTTCCTGGTCTACCTCGGCTCGACGCAGCCGGGTCAGAGCA
>WNGR01000830.1_pt1 | contig 35859 bp, 34 predicted proteins | sample 5407581 | NCBI WGS metagenome assembly WNGR01 (sample SAMN13153383, study PRJNA577476) | soil metagenome | isolation source: 80 cm soil or saprolite under Garry oak tree replicate 2 | place: USA:California | collected 2016-06-15 | reverse complement strand
CTGCTCTTGCCTGAGGCGCGCTGAAGACGAGGCCAATCGCGTGCCAGAATTGCCAGCGCCGCAAGCCGGCGCTGCGGGTGATTCACCGGACGCGTGCTGCTTAATCGCCAGGTGTTCGCGGGCAAAATGAACCTTTGCAGCTCATCACGATGTGGCCACCAGTCGTCCCATAGTTGTCGCACGTATTCGCGTGCCGATTTTTTATAGACGTCAAGGTCGGAAGTGTCCAGGAACCCGGCTCCGCCGAAAAGCAATGCCTCGCAATTACGAAGATTTTCACGCAAGAACCGCAACGGAAATCGTTGTGCAAGAAGTGTAAACGGGAGCTTGTTTTCCTTGTAACCGAGCGCACTGGCGATCTCCTGAAAAAGCGTTTCATCGCGTCCATGGGTGTCGACCTTGTTGCGAATCCGATTGGCTTTTTGTCGCAAACGGAATTGCGCTGCCGCCTCCAGCAGGGTGCGCACGCGTTCCTCGGGTAAGTCCTTAAGCGGGGCCTGACATCGCCCCGGCCGTGCCAACGGGACATTTGCTGTAAGCGCCTCCTGTAAGGTTGCAGGATCGATACATACCTGCGGGACATTGCGGTTCGATGTTGTGCGCGTGAAAAATTCCCGGCCACTTCTCTCGACAAAAACGTGAAGCACAGTCGCTTCGAAAGCTGGATTCGTTGCGTGCCCGTGTGTTTCCCAGCTGCGATCGAGCAGATCGATCTCGATGCAGCCGCCAACGGGCTCGTTGTCATTGATCCGAATTGCAGCGTCACGAAAATCCGGTCCTGCTTCGCGGTTCCAAGTGCCGAACTGAATGATCTCGATTTCATCTCCGGTGGTGGTGACAAAATGCTTGCCGAAATCTCCGGCAAACCAGCGTGCTTGCAGCTCCAGTTCAGATGGAATTCGCGGCGACGAGAACAGCGCGCGCTCATGAACGCGAGTTGTATCGCGCATTTGCGCGTAGCGCTCTGCCAGCGTGCTCACGCGCGGATTATGAAAAGACGCGGTGCAAATGTCACGTTCGGCTTTGGAGTGCGCGGACATCTCCGCGTCCGCCGCTGGACGATTCGCCGTGGCGAACCTTAGAAGTGGCGACATGTCGCCACAGCCGGAGATTTCGGCAAGCATTTTGTCACCACCACCGGAGATGAAATCGAGATCATTCAGCTCGGCGGACTGGAGACCGCCGCTCCTTGTTCTTGTTCCTGCAACGCTGGCTCGCGCAGGTTACTGACAATCTGTTCAACTAACGCTGCATCGGATCGCGGGAAGATGAATGAGTATTTTGGACCCTTCCCCGCGGCGGGAGAGATAACCAGGTTCTCGGAAAGAAAACCGGGTTCATGACTCACCACTGCGCCCTCCAGATCGATCGTGCGCACGTACGGGTGTCGACCCTTGTGCGCCACGAAAATCAGTTTGCACGGCTCTTCGTTTGTTCCGACGAGCGCGCCGAAAAGATTAGCTGGAATGCGTCGACCACGTCCGCTGATGCATGGCGCAGCCCAGGCGACGGTTGCGCCCAAAACGTTTTCAGTTCCAAAAACCGTTGCGAGCCTCGCCGGCAATGTATCGGGCAATTTCACCGGCAAACTGCGGTCAGCTGGTCCATTTAGTTTTTTCCATGCCAGCCAAATCTTCGCTTTCGTGGCTCGTAAAATTCTTAGTGCAAAATAGAAAAACGCGCCGATGGCGATCAGGAGAATGATCAGGGCAAGCAGGGGATTGAAATGCATCAGGGCCAACCCGCCAAGCACGGCAGCGTCTTCGCCAAGACTTAGCCCGATGTTTGAGAATGGTTCCGGCGAGGTGTTGCTGGCCAGACGTGTAGCTGCCTTTGCAGTGTGTGCGATGAGGCTCGTGCCACCGGCGAGAAGCGCAACGATTACTGTAAACGCCGGACTCGGGTGGCCAAGCACTTGAATCGCCAGCAAGGTACCGCCAATTGGCCGAATGATGGTGTGAACAGCGTCCCAGATCGAATCTACCCAGGGAATTTTGTCGGCAAAAAACTCGAGGAAATAGAGAACACCGGCGACGGTGATTATCCACGGGTTCCCGAGGACTTCGAGCGATTGATACTGTGGCGTGAGAGTGATCCAGTGAAAATGGATTGCGAGTCCGGTGACAAAAACTGTCAGATAAAGATTGATGCCGGCCAGCGCGGCGAGACCGAGCGCGACGGCGAGGAGGTCAAGCTTTTCCACGCGCGAAATATCTGCGTGAACCTGTCAATGTCACGCGCGGGCTTTATCACGGGATCAAGTGACGCTGAGGACAGCGAACGCTACAGCACAAATTCTCGGGCTTCGTCATTCATCATTTGATTATTCCTTCCTCATTAGACATTCGTCATTCATACTGCGCCATGCTCGACATTCGTCTGATTCGCGAGAAGCCGGACTTTGTCCGTGCGCGGCTGGCCACGCGCGGCGGCGGCGATGAAGCGAAGATCGATGAAATTTTGCGAGTAGATGCAGAACGGCGCAGAATCGAGACGGAACTGCAACGTTCACAATCCGAGCGCAATCGCCTGAGCAAAGAGATTGGCGGAAAACGGTCGAGCGGCGAGGGAACAGCCGAGCTTGAGCAACGTGTTCGTGAGATAGGAGATCAAATTGCCGATCTCAACGCACGAGCGGCGGCTGCCGAAACAGCGCTAAACAATTTGCTTCTTCAAATTGCGAATTTGCCGCATGAGAGCGTTCCAGTCGGCAAGGATCCAAGTGCGAACCGTGTGATCCGCACCTGGAGTGAGAAACCACCGCTCACGAAGCCGGCGGATCACGTTGCGCTTGGCACAAAGCTAAATCTTTTCAATCCCGAGTCGGCGACAAAACTGGCCGGGAGCGGTTTTATTTGTTTCACCGGCGCAGGCGCGAAACTCGAACGCGCCTTGATCAATTTCATGATCGACCTGCATACGCGCGAGCCCGGTTACTTCGAAATTGCTCCACCGTTTTTAGTCCGGCGCGATTGCATGATCGGCACGTCGCAGCTTCCGAAGTTCGAAGCCGACATGTATGGCTTGGAAGAAAATCAGCTTTTTCTCGCGCCAACGGCTGAAGTCCAGCTAACAAATCTACATCGCGATGAGATCCTTACTCTTAACGATCTTCCGAAAAAATTCGTGGCATATACGCCGTGTTTCCGCCGCGAAGCCGGTGCGGCGGGCCGCGAGACGCGTGGCATCGTCCGGGTGCACCAATTCGACAAAGTAGAACTGGTGAAAATTACAACGCCTGAGCAATCATACGAAGAACTCGAGTCGCTTACCGGCGACGCCGAACGCGTGTTGCAACTTCTCGGCTTGCATTATCGAGTAGTCGAGCTTTGCACTGGCGATCTGGGGTTTAGTTCGGCCAAGAGCTACGACATCGAAGTTTGGTCGCCGGGATCTGGCGACGGCGGGACTTATCTGGAAGTATCAAGTTGCTCGAACTGCGAAGATTTCCAGGCGCGCCGGATGCATCTGCGCTTCAAAGGCGGCGATGGGAATCGATTCTGCCACACCCTAAACGGCTCAGGCGTGGCATTGCCCAGGCTTTTCGCTGCGCTGATCGAAAACTATCAGCAGCCGGATGGTTCTGTGAATATTCCGGACAAATTGCAGCCTTATTTTGGCACGGGCGAAATTCGGTGAGTGTAGCGGTGTTTGTATCAAACGCCGAACCATTGGTCAGGCGCTCGCCGCGGCGAGCGCCTCTACAACTCAGCGATTATTGCAGTCCCGGTATGCCAAGACCGCCAGTAATTTTTGTCATCTCTGATTGCGCAAGTGCTTTGCCTTGCTCGATCGCCTGTTTCACCGCGCCGAGGATAATTTCTTCGAGAAATTCTACGTCATTCGGATCGACTACTTCCCTGTCGATTTTGATTGCGATGACATCGCCCGCGCCGTTCGCCGTAACTTTTACCTTCCCGCCACCGGCGCTCACTTCGACAGTTTTCTTCTCAAGCTCAGCCTGTGTTTTAGTCATTTGCTCCTGCATTTTCTGAGCTTGCTTCATCAATTTGTTTAGGTTCATGGGATCGGGTTACCTCTTCTGTCATTCCGAGCAAAGTCGAGAATCTCTTGCTTTAAGCTCATCGAGAGATATTTCGACTTCGCTTCGCTGCGTTCAACATGCCAAAGCCTCCGGCTCAGGATTTTAATTGGGCGTTGAAAAGTTCGATGGCTTGCTGAATCAGCGGGTCGTCTTTGAACGATTCCGCTGGCTTCGCTGCGTCAGCGGCAGCTCTCGATGGAATCCCGTCTTTCGCCACAAATTTTACCGAGCAATCGCGTCCGCTTGCTTCTTTCAGCAGCGCTTCCAATTCCCGGCGATTGTTTGCGTTTGCGAGCACTTCAATCTCTGACCGGTCATCCAGCGAATGTTCCAGCAAAAAATTGCGGCCGTCTATTCCGATCGGACGAACTGACTCGCTTAATGTTCGCAAAAGACCTTTCGCTGGAATTCTGGTGAGCACGCGCTGCCAAATCTTTTCAGCATCAACGGCCGCGGCTTTCTCCTCAACGCGTGGCGCATCCGGCTTGTAGCCGGGATCGGTGATCCCGGTTTTCCGATTACCTGATTCCTCGCGGCCGGCATCACCGATGCGGGCTACAGATTTTCCGTCGCGAAGCTCGCCCAGTTTTTCGATGACTTCATCCAGCGTCGCCTGTCCCAGAGTTTGAATCGCCCTGATGATCGCAACTTCGAAATGGAGCTTTTTATTCGGCGCCCATTTCATGCGGGCTTCGGCGGCCGCAAATTGATCGATCAGCTCGAGCAAACGATCCGTGGAAACCAATTCCGCGTTTGCAGCAAGCGATTTTTGCACTTCAGCATCGACGTCCCCCTTCAGCGCGTCCGGTTTGGCTTTGAACACGAGTAGATCGCGAAGATACGCGATCAGGTCTGACATGAGTCGCATCATGTCTTTTCCACTTTCGCTTTGCTGATGCAACAGATCAATCGCGTCCGGTGTTTCACCGCGCAAAATTCGCCTCGTGAGATCGATCACCGTTTGTTCGCTCGTGAAGCCGAAGACATTGAGCACATCCTTTTCACTGATTTTCTCTCCGCAAAACGCGACCAGCTGATCGAGCATCGATTCGGCGTCGCGCAGGCCGCCTTCGGCGCCGCGCGCGATCGCGTGCGCTGCCGCTGGCTCCAACGTGATCTTTTCTTTTTCGGCAATGAATCGCAGGTGCTTCGCGATGAGATTCGCCGGGATACGGTGAAGATCGAACCGCTGACAGCGGCTCAGAATAGTTGGCAGAACTTTCTGTGGCTCAGTGGTCGCGAAGATAAATTTCACATGCTCGGGAGGCTCCTCCAACGTCTTTAGGAGCGCATTAAATGCTGCTGGCGAAAGCATGTGCACTTCGTCGATCAAATAAATCTTATAACGGCCCTTAGCCGGCACATAACGAACGTTCTCCCGCAGTTGACGCACATCTTCTACGCTGTTGTTGCTCGCTCCGTCGATCTCGATGACGTCCAGACTGTTGCCGGCAGCTATCTCCCGGCAGTTATCGCATTCTCCGCACGGCGTGATGGTCGGGCCTTTAATGCAATTGAGCGACTTGGCCAAAATCCGGGCAGTCGATGTTTTGCCGATGCCGCGGGGCCCGACAAAGAGATAGGCGTGGGCGAGTCGATTTTGCGCGACCGCATTTTTCAGGGTGCGTGAGACATGCGCTTGCCCAACCAAATCATCGAAAGTCTGGGGTCGATACTTTCTGGCGAAAACTTCGTAACTCACGCATTCAATTTAATGAGAAAGTTGATGGTTGATAGTTGATAGTTCATGGATTTCACCATGACGTCGAAGCGATTTTTCCTGCTCGGGCTCTTGCTCGTGATCGGATTAGATTCAATGGGGCGCGAGCCGATCAAATCACCGCCGCTGGCGAGGACCCAGGCGAACGTCGTTCGCGCACGCGATCTGGGAATTCCATTTGAAGGTACCCCAGGTAAGTTTAACTCCATTACTGATGTCTCTGGCGTAGAAGTCGGATACACGACGCTAATTAGCGGCGAGGGAAAGCTTGAGGTCGGCAAAGGTCCCGTGCGAACCGGCGTTACCGCAATCATTCCGCGCGGGCACGATTCTCTCAACGACCCGGCCTACGCTGGATATTTCAGCTTGAATGGCAACGGCGAGATGACGGGGACAGCGTGGGTAGAAGAAAGTGGGTTTCTGGAAGGGCCAATCATTATTACGAACACGCACAGCGTCGGAGTCGCGCGCGACGCTGTAATTGCCTGGCGAATTAAACACGGCGCACCGGATACGACCGGCTACTGGTGGAGCTTGCCTGTTGTTGCGGAGACGTGGGACGGCTGGCTCAACGACATTAATGGGTTCCATGTTAAACCCGAGGACGTTTGGCACGCGCTCGATACCGCGCACGGCGGCGCAATTGAGGAGGGAAGCGTCGGCGGCGGGACCGGTATGATCTGTTACGAGTTCAAAGGGGGCAACGGCACCGCCTCGCGGGTCGTGTCCGTTGCTGTAGCCGGGGACGCTGACCCCAGTAAAGAAAAAGTTTCGCGCGCGTACACAGTCGGTGTATTTCTTCAAGCAAACTTCGGTCGGCGTCCGCAACTGATCATCGCAGGCGTACCTGTCGGCAAAGAAATTCCCGGGGAAGTATATAAGAAAGAAAGCGGCTCGTGTATCGCGGTGGTTGCGACCGATGCTCCGCTGCTACCGAACCAATTGAAGCGGCTTGCGCGTCGCGTGTCGCTTGGCCTTGCCCGAACGGGAACAATTTCTGGAAATGGCTCCGGCGATTTGTTCATCGCTTTTTCGACTGCAAATCCAAATGCCGCGAACTCGGATCAAGTCACACATAACGTGCAGACAATTCCCAACGATCTCATGGACCCGCTTTTCGCGGGGGTGGTGCAGGCCACCGAAGAAGCGGTCGTCAATGCATTGGTCGATAACCAGTCAATGACTGGACGCGACAATCATCGCGTCGAAGCGCTGCCGCACGATCGGCTGCGCGAAATCTTGAAGCGCGTTCACCGCTGACGCGCGTTTCATCAGTTTCGCGAAGTTTTCGGAGTGCGCACGCGTTTTCGCGTCGCTTTCTACCATTCGTGCCCCAATCTGAAAGCAATGCGAAGACGCCTCGCACTCCTAAAGCACTTCGCGCGAAATGCGGAACCACGCATTTCAGACTGCAGCAATCGTCGGTTTTCCTGAAAGCTGCAGCTAGAGTGCTGCGAGCAACACCGGCACAACTTTCGTCGCAGCTATGTCTAGAACATGCAGCGTCAAGTTTTCAGCGCGTTCCTGCACCTGCGCTGGTTGACTGTCAACAAAGACCCTGAGATCGCGCTTCTGGTTTTCCACGAAGTAATCGAAGTCTTCTTTATCAATCTTCCCTTGCTTTAACAGGATGAGACGCTGTTCCAGTTCGTTCGCGTTTTGCCGCACCAGCTCAGTAGTGTCGCCTTTCGCTTGTGTGAGCAAATCCCGAAATTCGTTCATTGCAGCCACGGCCGATTCGTCGCCGACCTGGTCGAGTGCTGAATCAAGCTCCGACTCTTTGCCCGAAGATTTCTTGCGTTTCGCTTTATCGCCCGAGGGCATGATCGTAAATCTTATTAACGTCTTTCTTCATCTCGGTGGCAAGCGCGGGCGTGATTTTGCCGCGACTGGCTTTGCTTCGTATATGCGCTGCGTCGGCATCGAATTGCGCCTTGAGATCGATCAGAACCGGACGACGCGCCGTGAATTGCTCATTTGCAATGGCCTTCTGAAATTTGGCGTTTCCTTCGTTCACTTTCGCGTCGAACGCCGCGCTATTGAAACGTTTTTTGGGAACGGCGAACTCGTTGATAAACGCAAGATGGAAACTGCGCAGGCTTTCGATCTGCTCATCGCTTCCGGTTTTGGTAAAGGTCGCAGTACCGCAGCTCGTGACGACGATCGCGGTAGCGCACAGGAAAAAGTTTCTAACATTGGGGTTCATAGGCCGCGGTGTTTATCGATCTTGTGGCAACTCGCTTCCTCGCGTCAAGAGGATAAAGAAGCCGCGTAACGCGACTGAGGTAGTGTTTGTCGGTTATCAATTATCGCGTTTGCTTTCAATTACCGAGAATTCACGATCATCCGATCCGGCGGCGTCATTGATTACTGTTCCTTGAAGTCGCCTGCGCCGGAGTTGGCATAATGAAACCGAATGCTGCCAGATTCATTACGATCATGACAAGCGCGAAGAGGTACAGCCCCATCATTAATCCTATGGCAGCGTGCATCGCCAAAATACAAATCAACCAAATGAGGCGCGTTTTTCTTAGCCAAATGCAGATTGGGTAACTCACCTCGATCAGACAGATTGAAATTCCAAGGACAGGCAAGGCGTACTTGAATCGAACGAGAATATCCGGTGAAACGAGGTTAAAAGGCGGCCGGATTAGCGAGTGCCACAGATTGGAGCCGTTCCACCAACCGCTCCCGAGACATTTTGCCAGGCCGCCGATGAAATAAACAAAACAGAGATGCACCTGTAGGACTCGCCGCCAAAAACCCAACAGCTGCGGATTTTTTGGTTTTGTTTGTACTACCCATCGATCAAAAGAGTAGCGGTCCGGCAGTGGAGACAACATCAGGTAAAACAGTGCTGTGGTCATAAAGTTATCAGCGCCGTAGGCCAGTAACCCTCCGCTTTCAGCGACGCAGAGGTGAAGAAACCAGGCAATAATCGCCGCTGGACGGCAGAAGAGTCCTAACAACAAAAAACAGCCGGACGATAACAAGCAGGCCCAGCTAATACTGAGAACTGCTTCTTCGCTTATGTTAATGCTGCGACCGAGAGCGACCAACCAGCTAAGCGTGGGAATCAACGGGCTTTCGAAAGAAGTAATGGCGTCGCCAATTTCGCGACCAACAAGACCTCTCCCGCTGCTGGCGAACAGATAGTGCCAGTCGTTCCTTAAGAACAGCGCATAGACAGCTACCTGCAAACCTAAACCGATCCGTAATACGGCAAGCCACGTGTCACTTTCCGCTGGAAACAGGAATCTCAACAAACGTTTCCATGCTTCTTCTAGCCGCCTCATGGGGTTATTGACTGGATCTAAAGATTTTACAGAAGCCAAGGGTAGGGAAACAAAGATCTGGCCTAGAATTCCATCCGTTGCGCTCGCTTCGTTCTGTTGAATTCATTTCAGCGAGTTCTACCGAGCAGTTTTCGCAGGCCGAGGAAGCAAGGCAAAATTGTCAATTTGAGTATGAAAACCTTTTATCTTCGTTTCGTTCTGTTAGTCTTTCTGCTCGTCACGCAGACTAAAATCGAAGCTGAACATTGGTTGAAATGTCTCTGTTTCGTCATGCTCAAACTCACTCATCTCAGGTGGGTTTACGGATCCGAAAGTGGCATGAATCTTCTTCACGTCGGGGTGCTCCCGCCATACGGATAGCGCGAGCATTTTGACTACTACCTCCCGGATCGGCTCGTAGCGTTGCTCGGCCAGCCTGTCTAACAAACTGCTCACACGGAGCGCAGCGGCTCTGCTGCGCACATGGGGCGACTCGTGTTCTACCCGTCCATCATCGTAGAACAGCTCTAGGGTCAATCTGTGTTGGCTGGGTACGTTGGGAGCAAAAAAACTGTAGCCCGCTTGGATACCAGCGGCATGTAGATAGGTTGCGATGCCTTGCCGGATCGGATTCGACACCCCAGCCTGTTTTGCCAGCAGCCAACTGGCGACCAGCTCAGCTTCTCGCGCGGACTTCTCGCACGCTGCTGGGAAGATGGTAGAGCTTTCCGCTATCAGCGAGAATATGCCCGCTAGGCAAACGGCTGTTAGTAAAAAGAAATGAATTCCAAACCACGCCGCGTAAATCGCCTTCGACGCCATGTCATAAGGTAGGATAGACCGCTAGTCCGTTCATCGTTTTAGGTACGGCGATCACCGGATGCGACGCCAGCATCTCAGCTTCCTGTGAAGAACACCGGTCCGAGGCGCCCTGGCAGGTCAGTACCCAATACCGCCACCCCCGAGAACGTCGGGACTGGCACCGCTATTCTCTCGCCAACCAGGAGGCTTAGAGTGTCGCCGCGACTGCTTTCAAATTTTCAGTAGCTGCCTTACCGTCGCTGATCGGCAGAACCATCTCCACGAACCAGGCGCAACTTGGTTGGGCGCCAGCGTAGAACAATGTGGCCTTGTCTGTTTGAACGCTTTTTAATGCCACAGGGTTTTGCGTTTGCGTGGGCACGTGCATCGCCAATGCGCTGAGACCGATGACAGCCACAGTTACTAGCATAGCTGCGATTACACGTACGTTGGGTTTGGCTTGGATTGATTTCATAAGCGTCCGTTTACCAGCGCTTTGGATAACTGTCAATCCCAAATCAAAAACCGTGTCGTGTCGGTTTCGAGCAGCTTGGGTCGAAGTTAGCCGTTACCGCCCAGCGGTAGGTGTTGAGCCTGCGGCAGTTCCGCGCCGAATGTCTTAACAGACCAGACGCCTGCGAGACTTCGCCGATGCATCCGGGCCGCGGTTACAAATGTTACTTTGCTGCCAGTGAATCGACGACTGCCTCAAAGCGTGGATCGCCTCGCAATGGGTCCCAAAGCGGATGAAGGCGGACGTAGCCGTAGCTGATATGGCTCCCCGGAAGGTGCGTTGTCTGAGTGAGCCGTTCGATTGCGCGATCTTTCTGGCCGGTCCATGCGTAAATAATGGCCATGTATCGGACGAGCGTTGCACCCTCGATGGCGTTTTTGCCAACCGGTGTCAACTCGACCGCGCGTTCGCCTTCGCGAATTGCATCCTCCTTATTTCCAAGTACGGCATCAATGACACCAAGCGCACAAAGTGCAGCTGCGTAATCAGGTTGATTCCGCACAGTTTGACCAACTTCTTCTCGCGCGCTGTTCAACGCCGCTTGAGCACCCGGCTCATCGCCGCGCAACTTGGCAAAGAGACCCTCGCACCAGCCGCTAGGGAATGGAATATTTTCGTCAAAGCATCCACAGCCAGCCATGTTGGATAATGCGCGTTGGACCGCTGTCGGATCGCGTGCACGCAAGACAAGAAAGAGCCATGGATTAACAAAGCAAAGCGAGGCGTTCGCATCCTCCTTCAAAATCGCGTCAACTGTGCTGTGGAAAAGTGTGGGGTCTGCCCGCTGCTCGAGGTCCACCAAGGCGCGTCGCACCCGGCTGGGAATGTCCTTTGGAGCCATCGTCAGCACGCGATCAAGGGTGGCTGCCATGTCTTTGTATTGATGCAATGCCTCGTAAGTGAGAGCGATTTGCTGGAGTATCGAAAAATCGCGCGGATTCAGTTCCAATGCATGCTTCATTTCCTCGAGCGATTTCTCCCAGCGACCCTGACGCCGGTCAATGTAGGCAGCCAAAAGTGGAATCCGCGACTCGTTCGGCAGCGTTTGGCGTGCAAGCACCAGCTCCTGCTTCGCGCGGTCATAATCCGCATACGCCCAATAATAATGTTGAGCGACGGCCAAATGAGTCTCTCCCGATTCGGGGCGCAGGCGGCGAATCGACTGAATTACTGCCTCAGACAATTTCAGGCGCGCGCTGGTGTGGTCAGACCCACCGAAATAGATTCGGTCATGCGCTCCCGCTAATTGGCAATAGGCGTCGAAAAACGAAGGGTCGCGCGCCACTGCCTGGTCAAGAAGGTGCACGGCTTGGAGCAGATCTTGTTGTAGTCGCGTACTAAAGGAGATGTCGTTGATGAGATCTTTCGCCCGCAGATAGGCGTCGTAAGCTATGAGATCTGTGGTGGGCGGTTCTTGGATGGCATTTTGCTCGGCGGATGAAACCCCGGCTCCGAGCTTGCGTGCGATCTTTTGCGCGATCTCACTTTGGAGCCTGAACACGTCGCCCAAGTTTCGATTGTACTCCTCCGCCCACACGCGAGCGTTCGTGCGCGTGTCAAATAACTGAGCATTTAAATGGATTCTCCCTGCCTCCCGACGCACACTTCCCTTCAGCACATAGGAGACGTTCAAAGCGCGGCCGATTGCCTTGGTGTCGCCCACCCCACGATATTTTGCCACGCTGTTGTGGCTGATCACCTTTAGATTGGCAACTTTCGCCAGCTTGGTTAAGACACCATCGTAAACGCCGTCCGCGAAAAAGGCGTTCTCTTTTTCCGCACCTAAACTTTCAAAGGGCACGATTGCAATGCCACTTCTCGGAGGCCGGATGGCCGTCTCGTTCTTCCAAGCCATTACGCCTACTACGCTTGCAAGCGCCAACAAAAGCGCGGCCATTCCCGCAATGATCGGATTCCGTCGCGACCACCGCCAGAGACGCACCGCCGGCGAAACCGGTCGCGCGACAATGGAGTGGCCTTGGAGCCAGCGTTCAAGATCTTCGGCCAGCTCACCGGCCGAGCGATAACGCGCGTGTGGCTCATTTTCCAAACATTTGGCACAGATTGTTTCCAGATCGCGATCAAGCGCTGGCGCCACGCTCCGCAGTTTCGGCGCGGGCCTTTCACTTGCCTGCTGAATCACTTTCAGCGCGTGCTCACCGGTGAACGGCGGCCGGCCTGTTAAAAGGTGGAACAAAACCCCACCCAAACTGTATACATCGGCAGCGGGCGTAAGATTACCGTTTGAGCCGTTCACTTGCTCAGGTGCAATGTAACCAGGTGTTCCGAAAATGCTGGGTGTGCGCGTCAAATCGTTGATTGGCTCAAGCCATTTTGCTAATCCGAAATCGCTGACCAGCGGTTCGCCGCCGCCGTCCAACAAAATGTTTCCGGGTTTGAGATCGCGATGGAGAATTCCTTGCACATGCGCGTATTGCACTGCGCGCGCAACCTTCGCCATCAATGCCACAGCGCGACGCGGGTCGCGGCGCAACATTGGGACCGCTTCGAGCAAACTGCCGCCGCCGGCGAACTTCATACTGAAGAAAGGCAGTCCCTCTTCGCTCTGGCTGACTTCATAAATTGGCAGAATGTTCGGGTGATCGAGGTTGGCCGCAGCCTGCGCTTCACGTCGGAAGCGCATCAGCGTCTCCTGCGAATCCGCGTGGCAAGATAAAATGCGCTTCAGCGCAACCACGCGGCGCGAATGCCGTTGTCGGGCCCGATAAATCACGCCCATCCCGCCGCGTCCGATTTCTTCCAGAATTTGATAGTTACCCAAGTGCCAATCTGTGTCGGGTCCGTCAATTTTACCCAGCAAGTCATCGAGCGTTTGCTCGGCCTGCGTGCCATCGCCGTTGGTGCCAATACCCGCCGAGAGAAGACAGTTCAGACAAAGACTGCGACCAACTCGCGATGCCGATCCACACTTTGGGCAGATGCCCGTTTCATTCTGGAGGGGGATGGAAACGGAACAGCTGTGCGAACTCATGCTAGGGGACAGGATAGTAGATCGAGTTCAAAACGTTGCAAAGCGAAAATCAAATCATCGTCGAATATTTATTTATCAGGCCTGGCGTCAATTGTTTGCGTAAAAACTGCGAAAAAGCACTGTGTGGTTTCAGTATTCTTATCCGAAAATTCCGGAGGTGAAGTTCCTAAGAAATTTTAGAAACTTAACCACCGATGACACAGCGCGGCTCCTGCCGCAATCAGCGCGATGCATTGGCGAAAAATCTTCGCAAGCTGCGACGCGCTTGGTCTATTGCATGCGATATTGCCCGGGAAGGCGAGAAACCCCGATTTTCCCCGCAAGCTATTTCGCGGCACTTAGCGCTGCGCAGAGATAGCGCAATTCGTCATCGATCTCATTGGCTCCCCCGACAGTTTGAGCGACTTCTTCGCGGAGCAGAGTGCGATAACGATCACGCATTCGATGCACAAGAGGTTTCACTGCCGTCTCGCGAAGCCCGAGTATTCTGGCAAGTGTTGCGTACGATACATCTTGCCGCTCCGCAGCGAGACAACTGCTCAACACATCAAAGACGCGTCGTCGGCCGCGCTTCTCACACTCGTCGCCCAATCGCCGTAGCGCGCGCTCGACCACTGTCGCCGCCCACCGCACATCAAAAACTCTTTCTGGCGACCATTTGTCCGATTCCTGCTCTGGAATCGACAAGTGGGATGGTGCCTCCGTCATCCAATCATCCCAGGAAACGAAACGTAAGTCGCCGCCACGCTTGTGCGCGTGACGCTTTTCGACTTCGTCGTGCAAGAAACGCTGCAACGCGGTGAGCAGAAGTGATCGGAATCTACCTCTGTTACGATCAGCCCCCTGGAGGAGACGACCCTTGAGGACCTTGGCGAAAAAGTCCTGGGTTGAATCCTGTGCATCGGGAACTGAATGCCCCTGGCGGCAAATGAAAGCGAAAACCGGGCGCCAATAAATTTTGCAAAGCTCGGCCAACGCTTTGTGCGCCTTGTCTTGATCGGTTCCAGACTCCGCACAAGACAAAACGATGCTCCAGCGCGTCGTCACGAACTGAGCATGACGGTGGCCAAAGGGCGTATCCGGTTTCACTGCCGCCGATCATCTCATTAGTGTCGTTGTTACGCAAGGTCGGTGATAACGCTCAAAAAAGTAGGGCGCGCACTGCGCTGCGCCCCGCACGGATTCTTAAACTTTCCTCGAAACTTCGCCCCTAAAAACCCGAAGTACATGGATGATTAGAAATCAGGCCCCCGTATTCCGATGAGTTGGATCACCGTCCTCTGGTCGATGAATGCCGCAGTGTGTCTGACGCTTGCGGCGTTCTATGCCATGGTCTGGTGCAAACAGCGTGACAATTGGGTGCACTTGCTGTTTGCCTCCAGCGCCGTCGCCGTAGCGGCAATCTCCGCATTCGAGTTGTGGATGATGAACGCGAGTACGGTGGCGCAATACCAATTATCGGTGCGCTGGGTGCATGTGCCCACGTGGTTGCTCACGGTGTCTTTCGTCGCTTTCGTGCAATTCTATCTCCATGCCGGACGACGCTGGCTGGCGTGGAGCATCTACAGCCTGCGAACGCTCGTACTGATTCTCAATTTCATTTTTCCAGTCAGCATCAATTTCCGCGCAATTACAGACATCTACCACTTCTCATGGGCCGGTGAGATCTTCTCAGTGCCCGTCGGCGTGCCAAATCCCTGGAGTCTGATTAGTAACTTCAGTCTGCTCTTGCTGCTTATCTTTTCGGTGGACGCAACAATTACCGTGTGGCGACGCGGTGATCGCCGGCGCGCCTTGCTCGTCGGCGGCAGTATGATCTTCGGTGCGATTTTGGCGTCGCACGCCCCGCTGGTAATCTGGGGCCTCGTCGAAGTCCCATTTTTCCTCGGATTCACGTACACGGCGACCGTGGTGGCCATGGGCTGCGAATTGAGTAACGACATGGCTCGAGCAGCGAGTCTCACGCGCGAATTGGAAATCAGCGAGAAGAGGTTCAACCTGGCCGCGGATTCCGCCAATCTCGGAATGTGGGAGTGGGATCTAAACAATGATGAAATCTGGGTCACGCCCACGCGTCGTGTTCCGTTGGGTTTCCCTGTTTGCGGAAGGATCACATCTGAGCAACTGATTTCCCGCTGCCACCCAGATGATCGCGATAAAGTCCGGCAGGCGCTGAAGGGGGCGATCGAAAACGGCCGAGATCACGATGCGGAGTTTCGGATTGTTCTGGCCGACGGCAATGTGCGCTGGATTGCCTCGCGTGGACGCGTGCAGGTAGATGAACACGGGAAGGCGATGCGGCTTACAGGAATTAACCTCGACATCACTGCTCGAAAAGAGGCAGAGGCCGTGGCCCGGCAGCAACGCGATGAACTTGAGCAGCTGAGACAGCAGAGGACCGCGTTACTTGAAAAGGAGGTCGCGGAGCGCGCGCGGCTCGAGCGTGAGGTGATCGAGAGTTGTGCCCGCGAACAGCGGCGGATCGCTTACGATTTGCACGATAGCGTAGGGCAACAACTCGTGGGCATCGCTCTGTGCGCCAAACTGCTTGAGGAGCAACTGCGCATGGATCAGTCCGCCGAAGCTGACAAGGCTGGTGTGATCGCGAAGCTGGCCAATGACGCAGCCAAACAAGCACGGCTGACTGCGCGCACTCTCGAAGGCCCGGATGGAGTGGGGGATTTGAAAGCGGCGCTTAGGTCGCTGGCCACGAACATGAGCCAGAACTGCAGGATTAAGGTCACGGTTAAAGCGGATTCTTCATCTTTACCGATTAGCGCTCCTGTGGCCGCTCAACTGTATCGCATTGCTCAGGAAGCGATGCGCAATGCTCTGGAGCACGGAGCCGCTCACAATGTGCAGATCCACCTCGGTTTCGACAGTGATGATCTAGTCCTCACCATTCAGGACGACGGAAAAGGTTTCCGGGCAAACGGCAACGGGAACGGCGCTGGGATGGGTCTTCGGATCATGCGCTATCGCGCGCAATGCATCGGCGGGTGTTGCGAAGTGGGTTCCAACTCCGCCAAAGGAACAATCGTCAGTTGCCGTGTGCCATTGGAAGCGCAGCCTACAGTTTTTAGCCTGCGATGAATCCTCGACAAGAAAGCGAAAAAAAATCGCGCGTCATCATAATCGAGGACCATCCGGTGCTTTGCAGTGGACTCAGGCAATTAATCGACAACCAACCGGACCTCGCTTGTGTTGGAGTCGCGGACAACGTCTTGGATGCCAAACGAGTCGTGGACCAATGCAAACCCGATTTGGTGGTTTTGGATTTACGGTTGAAGGGTGGCGACGCGCTTGACTTCATCAAAACGTTGCGGGTCGAGCATCGCGAAGTAAAGGTGCTCGTCCTATCGCAGTACGACGAATTGATTTTCGCCGAGCGCGCGCTGCGTGCCGGCGCGTCAGGTTACATCATGAAAGAAAACGCCACCGATGAGGTGTTGCGAGCGCTGCGCAAAGTCCTCACCGGCGACTTGTATTTCAGCGAACGAGTCGCTGCAGCTGTCGTGCAGCGGATGTTGCGCGAAAAACCGATTGCCTCGCGTGATGGCGTCGAGCGTCTGTCCGATCGCGAAATGCAGGTGTTTCAACTTCTGGGCGCGTCATACAGTCCGCGTGAGATAGCTGAGCAATTTCATCTAAGCCGCAAGACAATCGAAACCCACTGCGAAAAAATTAAGCACAAGTTGAGCTTGTATAATGCAGCCGAGCTCAAGCAATTTGCACGCAGATGGGCCGCCGAAAATTTAGGGCCTTACGAGCCTTGGGTGGCAGGCGCATCACAAAACGGCCCGGGAAAGAAGTAGCGCGGAGCAACCGCTTTCTGCGGCGGTGCTGTCCCAGCGCCGATCTTACCTGCGATCAGAGAGACCGCCGCTACAGCGATCGTCTCGCTTCAAGGTCTTGGGTTAATCACTCGAAGCGTTCCTTAAGCGGCATTTCGCATACTGCCCTAGGTAAAAAGTAGGCGCGCAATCAGCACAATAACCTGTTGGCAGAACACGATCGTGTTCTAACATCAACAAAACGAAATAACCAAGTAAAACTTTCAGCATGAGGGCTTCGTGGGACACTGCGGAGCCCTTTCTTGCTGTGTAGCTGTTGTAAATACTAGCGATGATTGAACACGAGAAGCTATCTCACAAATGTTGTAGGCGCCTTGCTTGATACGCCGTGGCTATATCAGGGCTCGAACTTTCATTAACGCCAGATACTCATGAGTGATTCAAGCGAGCAACCCTCGAAAATAGGAATCCTGGTGTTGGACGAGCAACCGCTGCTTCGCCAGGGGATCAGCGATTATCTGAATTCGCAGCCTGACATGATGGTATGCGCCGAAGCTGAAAGCATATGGGACGCGCAAAGTAAAATCGCCGAATGCCAGCCGCAAGTATTGGTGACGGCGCTGCGGCTGGGCGCGGAAGACAGCTTGAAATTGATCAAAAAACTAAAAAGCGAAATGCCTCGGCTGCGCATTCTGGTGTACTCCGCATTTGCGGAAATTATTTTCGCCGAGCGCGCCATGCGCGCGGGCGCGAACGGTTACGTGATGAAACAAGCTCCCAGAGAAGAGCTGCCTATTGCTATTCGCGAGATTGTGAAGGGCGACATTTACGTGAGCCGAGAGGTAGCGCTGAGCGCGTTCCGGAAATCGCTCCAGCCCCGGCCGAAAAATAATCACATGTCAAGATCAGCTGCTTGGATTGAAGAATTGTCCAATCGTGAGATGCACATTTTCCAGTTGCTCGGCTCGGGTTTTGCCAACCGCCAGATCGCGACATTGTTGGGCTTGAGCGTGAAGACGGTTGACAGCCATCAGGAAAACATCAAACACAAGCTGCACCTACGCTCATGTGCAGAGTTGCGTGAGCGCGCCGCAAAATGGGTGGAGCAAACCTTCGACGCGGAAGAACACGTCTTCAGCGGCGCCGGCCCGCAGCGAAAACAGAAACTGCCAGCTCCGAGCGCTTCTGTTATCGAAGAGCCAGCCGCAAAAGGAGCAGTTGGCACCGCAGCTTTCGTTTCCCAGACGTTTCCCACGCCGCCCGCGCCGTACGCGCAATAAGGGAATGTAAAGCGATTTGCGCCAGCACGCCCGCCTAGCGGATTTTTTGTTTTGCGCTTGACGATCAATGCGCTGAGGACACCGCGCTCGACAGCCGATCGCGGCCTCATCCTGGCGGCCAGGCGAGGGCACGTTTGCCCAGCAAGTGAACATGTAGATGCGGCACGCTTTCACCAGCGTCCGGACCGCAGTTAATCACGACTCGATAACCGCTGGTCAACCCCAGTTTTTTTGCGATGTCGCGTGCGACTAGAAGCAATTTGCCAAGGAGTGCGCGATCATCATCCTTTGCGTCGGTCAAACGTGGAACGACCTTTTTTGGCACGATCAGAACATGCACAGGCGCTTGAGGATTGACGTCGTGAAAAGCGACGGCATCCTCATCCTCCCAAATGATTTTTGCTGGGACTTGTCGTGCGATGATTTTTTCGAAAATGGTCATGACATTTTGATGGTTCTGATCGCCGGCGAGCTAATCCCTCTAAATCTGCGCATTCTGACGGTAATTCAAACCGGAAACCTGGAGCCCTGTAGCAGCATGGGGGTTAATGCACGGAACAATCCAATCGCGAAAAATGAGTCGCCGTTGTTAATCTTTCGCGGACGAAGCAGACAATTTCCTCGCGCAGCGCATCACAGGCGCGCGTCCACGTTTTCGCACCGCGGAGGTGCTTCACGCAAGGTTGAAGCGAACAAAGTTGAAGATTATCGACACGGGTGGCAACCAAGGCGGCGATTTGTTTTTCCAAAAGATCAAAAAACGCGAGCTCATAACCTGTGCCGGCATGCCGCGCAATATCGAGCAACGAAATGGAAATCGGCGGGGGCGAGGGCGCAAAGTGCGGCACAATTTCCTTGTAGCCGATCGCGTTTAGAACATAGCGCACGGTTTGTGACAATTGGCTGAAGGCCACCACGTTTTCGTCGTTTCGAAGCTGCAGGTAAAAAGCAATGCTTTCCGTCACGTGATCGGTGAGCCACCAGCTGGGATAACCAGCGTCGTCAGCCGCGCGTGTGATCGCAGCATGCAGCCAGTCGCGGCTAAACTCGAACAATTGCCCGGAACTGGTGCGGAGATATGGAAATTCTTCCTTAAACGCGACCATGATTCTTGCTGCTTGGAAGGGGGCGTGACCCTGGCGTGGAATTTTGCGCTGTCTCAGGTGAAAATAATTCGCGCTGGAGCGCATTTGGTTTTACGCGACGGCCGAGCGTATGAATGGCGTCTACAAATTCATCAACATCCTGGAATCGCTGGTACACAGAGGCGTAGCGCAAATATGCCACTTCATCGATTGCTCGGAGCTTTTCGAGCACTTTCGTGCCAATTATCGATGAAGGCACTTCGCGTCCGCCCGTTTCCAGCTCATGCACAATCTCATCCACCATCTCCTCCAAGGTAAGGAGACTGGTGGAACGTTTTTCGAAAGCTTTCGCGATGCTACCAGCCAGTTTGCGCCGGTCGAACGGTTCATGCGTTCTATCGCGTTTCACCACGCGCAGATCCGAGCGCTCGATTTCTTCATACGTCGTAAAACGATATTTGCATTTCAGGCATTCACGTCGACGACGAATGCTGGATCCATCCCGCGATTGACGGGAATCGATGACCTTGTCGTCACGAGACCCGCACTTGGGGCAACGCATAGTGTTGAACAGCTAATTACCACACCATAAGTTGTGGCGTCAATGCTTGTTTAATTTCCTTCCCATTTAAAACCAGCCGGAGGCGAAAGCGACGCGAGGACGCGTGCGCACTCCCAAAGCTGGCGCATAACGCACGGATATTTTTGGTTTATTTCGCACGAAGTGCTTTTGGAGTGCGATGCGTCGTCGCATCGCTGTTCCCAAAAAATGGGCGGGTGATGTCCTGAATTGACGGAGCCCATCGGGAGGATACACGCTTTCGAAATGCAACAGCCCACAGTAAAGAGAGCAGCTTATGGCCCGTGGCTGGTCGGTCTCGGTGCTGGGCTCTGGGGCACGGAAAGCGCGTGGCGCATTCCGCTTAACGAGCTGTTCGATGCGAGGGTGATTGTTTTTTGGGAACACGTGTTCATTCTCATCACGTTTTTGCCGATTCTTATCCCGCGTTTGCATGAGGTTCCAAAAATCCGGGCGCGCACATGGGCGTTCCTGCTTTTCTCGGGGTTCGCCGGCTCTGCGGTTGGCACAATTTTTTTCACGTTGTCGTTGAAGTACGGGAATCCCACCGTGGTGAATGTCATCCTGAACATCCAACCCGTTATTTCAACCATCGGCGCGTTTCTGCTTTTTGGTGACCGCCTCGCACGGCAGTTTTTCTTTTATGCTGCCGTCGCGATCGTCGCTGGCGTCTTCGTCTCCGTTACTAATCCAAGCATGATCGGAGTTTCATTTGAGCAGGCAGGGCTAAATCTTGGTACAGGGTACGCTTTGATCTGCGCGCTGTTCTGGGGCCTCTCAACAGTCGCCGGTCGAGGTGTAATGATGGGGATGTCGCTTCGCCTCGCCTCCAGCATGCGCATCGTCGTGGGTCTCGCCTGCATGACGCTGATTCTTTTGGCGTACGGAAAACTAGATGGCGCGGCGCTGTGGCCCGCAGCTGCGCAGGCGCACACGGGGAAGGCGATCGTGTTACTGTTTTGCCTCGCGTCAATCTCAGGCGGAATTCCGCTCTTGATTTATTTCCAAGGATTGCGTCTCACGCGCGCGTCAACTGCTGGTTATTTTGAAATGATGCAAACGCTCGCCGCCGTGTGCATCACCTGGGGCGTTTTCCATGCAAGCCTTCATGTGCACCAGGTCGCTGCTGCGATTATTCTGATTGCGGCAGTAGCAATGGTGCATCACGTGCAACAGGAGATCGAACCGGCACAGCCGAACGACTAGCCGTGACTACAGCTACTCGCTTGTTAATGAAAGCCGCACTTTACGGCGGGATCACCCAGTAATCAGTCGGGTTGTGTGTTCCCTTGTATTTCAACAGATGCCGTTTTGCTGCTGGGTAATCGTCGTGGATGAGCCAAAACAAGTCTTCCATGACTGGCCGTTCGAGAAATAGACGGTGTTTCCTGAGAAAATCTTTTTTCGAAAACGAAACGTCCACGAGATCGATTTTCCCCGGAAGCTGTTTTTCGTAATAGAGGAACGTTTGAATTTCGTCCAGATTCGTGTCGGGCGAGAATTGTTCCGGCAGACCGATTGAATCGACGTTGTATAAAAGTTTGCCTAGCAGGAGCACGTTATCGTCAGAGGCAACATAGATCGTGAGCCTTTTCACCAGCGCCTGCAGACCTGACTTAAAGTTTTGATTGAATTCTTCTCTGTCGACGTTGGGAGCCAGAAATACGACGTGATCTAATTTCAAATTTCGCGTACTTGGATTCTCATATAATTTTTGCAAGGCGAGACAGGCGAGGCGGCAACCGAGGCTGTGTGCAATGATGATGATTTTCCCCGGCTTAACTTCATTGTTGATTGTCTCCAGCAGACTCACCAAATGCTGCGTCGATTGCGGTACCTGCTGCACGTCGCGCGTGTAAGCGAGCACAGATTCGCTGCTGGCCCAATCGAATGTAACGATGTTCGCATCGATATCTAAGTCGCGCGCGATCTCCGCGCAGTACGCTGTGCTTACAGGAAATGAAAGCCGGTAGCCGTGGACCCAAATAATTAAAGGCTTCGCCGACCGGTCTTGAAGGAACTTGAGAAATGCCGGATACGAGATGGATTCTACTTTTTTGATCGCGTCGCCGTCGAGCGGCGCGCCTGCCGGATAATGCTGCGGTATCTGAACGGTTATCAACCCGTACGAAGTTTGCCCCGCGTATTCGCCAAGGTAACTGGCGTTGCCGTTGAGAGCAGGTCCTGGTTTTCTGTCGGTGACGTAGCCGATTGTTTCGTTGAAATTTCGGCTGACAACAAACGGCCGAATTTTGCCTTGCAAGACAGTTGTCAAAACCGCGCCGAGCTGCCTCGGAAAATAGAAAGCTGTGACCAGTCCAAGAATGTAACACAGCAGTACGAGAAGAAGGACAACGACAGCTTTTTGCCGCACAATTTCGGCTTTTTAGTTTTGAGCGGCGCTCGTGTGAAGCACAAAGTCACGTGCAACGCTGCTTATGCGCGCGCCGTTTTCTCCGGGAATTCGAACCCGACTTTGCCGTCTTCGAACTTCAGATACGCTGCGAATGGGCGGCCGCGTTTTGAAATGAAGCCCTCGAGAAGATCCGTCTTTCCTGTGGTGAGAAGTTTTTCCGCCTGCTCTTTTGGAATGTCGCGGCCGAGAATCGTTTTGCTTAGCTTGAATTTGCACGGAGTTCGGTCGGCCTGTGAACGCTCGCAAATGTAGCTCGTCTCAGTTTCAAAAATTTTTCCGCCACACTTGGGGCATTTGCCTACTGATTGCTTTCTGGTGAAATCAATTTTCGGCGCAGCGATCCTGGGCTTTCTTTCTCCTTTCGACTTCGGCTCGCGTTTCTCAAATTCAAAACCGACATCTTTTTTGTCGGTCAAAACGAGAAAGGCTTTGAACGGCCTGCCTTTGCGCGAGATGAAACGTTGGAGCAAGTCCGTTCTTCCCGTCGCGAGCAGTTTCTTCATCTGTTCGCGCTCAATCGCTCGTTGCAGAATGACTTTGCCCGATCGAAAATCGCAGCTTTTTACCGGGCCGACTGAATTTTCGCAGACGTAGCTCATTCCAAATTCGAATACGCGCCCACCGCATTTTGGACATTTGCCAAGCGGCTCCTGTCCTGAAAAATCAACCGGCTGCGCGGCGCCGTTTTCTTGACCGTTTGGTCCGAAATCGAACTCTGTTTTGAACTCGTCGCTGAGTTTGAGCAGCGCATGGAAACGTTTGCCCTTCCTGCTACGAAAGCCACCCAACGGGCCGACCTGTTTTTCGCGCACGAGAGTTTCAAATTCGTCGCGGCTTAGCAAGCGCCCGGCGATGGTTTTCCAAATTGTGAAATCGCATTCCTCATTTGTGCAGGTGAAGCTCTTGAACCGTTCGACGATAGGCGAACCGCACTTTGGGCATTTGCCGAACGGTTCGGTGTCCGGCATGTGTTCGTCTGGATGAAAATGTTTGGCTTTTCCGACGATGTCGTTCGTAAGCTCGCGAATGTCGCGCATGAACGCGTCACGCGTGAGCTTCCGATGTTCGATTTCGTGCAGGCGAAATTCCCATTCGCCGGTCAATTCCGGACTGGTTAATTCTGGTACCGCGTTTTTGAGAAGGGTGATTGTCTGAATCGCTTTCGGCGTCGGCTGCAGCTCTTTCCCTTGTCGCACCAGATAATGCGCTGAGATCAGTGTCTCGATGATGGATGCGCGCGTCGCGGGCGTGCCAAGCCCTTTCTCCTTCATCGCATCGCGCAGTTCTTCGTCTTCGACAAGCTTTCCCGCCGCTTCCATCGCGCTGAGGATCGTCGCCTCGTTATAACGGGCCGGTGGTCGCGTCTGCTCAGTCTTAATTTCAATACGGACCGTTTCGACGTGTTCGCCTTGAGTAACGGGCGGCAGATTCTCCTCGGGCTTGTCACCGGTAGCTTCGCGCCCATAAACCTCCAACCATCCGGGCGCTACCAGAATTTTCCTTTCCGTCTTGAAGGGCTCGCCCTCCACACGGCTAATCCGAGTGGTATTCTCATATTGCGCAGGCGGAAAGAACACGGCCACGAAGCGCTTGGTTACCATGTCGAAGAGCGCGCGCTCCTGATCGTCGAGCGAGCGAGGAACAGTTGCGGTCGGAATAATCGCAAAGTGATCGCCGACCTTCGCGTTATTAAAGATGCGCTTGTTTGGCTTGACCCAATTATTGTCGAGCACTCTTCGCGCAAATGGGTTGTCGATGCTATTCAATGTCGATCTGACTGTCGGAAGATAATCTTCCGGCAAAGCGCGCGAATCCGTGCGCGGATACGTGATCGCCTTGTGCTTTTCATAAAGCGCCTGGGCAATTTGCAACGTGCGTTTTGCAGAGAACCCAAGCCGATTATTCGCTTCGCGCTGCAATGCAGTGAGATCGTAGAGTTGAGGAGCAACTTGCGTACTCGGTTTCTTTTCTTCCAACTCGACGACACCGTGTTTGCCGCTGCACTTCCGCTGGATGGCTTCAGCGATTTCGCGGTGCCACAATCGCGGCGCGGCGCGATGCTCGTCCCACAGCGAGCCGTTTTTAGCGTCAAGCTGCTGCTGCGCATCAGGGAGATTCAATTGCAGACGGTGAAGTAGTCTTTTGGTTCTCTCGGTTTCGTCCTCGTCTTTCTGAAATGCTTCATCAAACCAGCGCCCGTCATATTCGCCAGCAGCGGCGCGGAATCTGGAGTGGAGCTCGTGCAGGTCACGCGGTTTAAAGTCCTTAATCTTGTTCTCGCGGTCGACGATGATTGTCAGTGTGGGCGTCTGTACGCGGCCTAAAGAAGTGATTGTGCTTCCGCGGCCGCCGCTCAGTCGCAAAGTGAATGCGCGGGTTGCATTAATACCGATGAGCCAGTCGGCCTCGTTCCGGCTGCGAGCCGCAGTGGCCAGCGGTTGCATCTCAGCATCGGTACGCAATCGCGCGAACCCTTCGCGGATCGCCTCCGGGGTCATCGATTGCAGCCAGAGACGCTTGATAGGCTTTTTCGTCCCTGCGTATTGGGCAATGTAGCGAAAGATCAATTCGCCTTCTCGGCCCGCGTCGCATGCATTGATGAGCTCCGAAACATCTTTGTTTCTGATGAGCTTGCGAAGAACATTGGCGCGACCGGTCATTTTCTCCGCGGGCTCGAGCGCGAATTCCGCCGGCATAATAGGCAGCTTCTTCATGTCCCATTTGTCCTGGTCTTTCATCGAAGCAGGGACTGCGAGTTCAAAGAGGTGGCCGACTGCCCAGGAGATCACGTATTTCTCGTTCTCGTAGTAGTCTTTGCCCTTCTTGAAACCGCCGACTGCCTTGGCGATATCGCTCGCGACCGAAGGCTTCTCCGTAATTATGAGGGACTTGGGCATGGGGCAGGAATCGAACTCATGTGGTGGATCTTTGCAAGTCAGAGCAGTTTGCCTACGCGGTCAACAGCGCGGGAAGTTTCTCGCCTAGTCAAGCTTAACGAAATATTTTCCGGGCAACTGCTTGACCAGGCGTTTCAGCTCCAACTGCAACAATATGGACGAAACCATCGAGGTCGGCAATTCGCTTTTAGCGGCGATATCGTCAATGGGTGTTTCGGTCTGCTCAATCGCGTCATAAACGCGCCGCTCTTCCTCCGAAAGCGGCGGCAACGGCCGCGCTGCGGCCTCCGGTGACGGTTTCGTGTCGGGTAGAAGGATCTGCAAATCGTCCAGTATGTCACTCGCATCCATGACCAGCTTCGCGCCCTGCTGGATGAGACGGTTCGATCCCATGGCGCTCGGCGCGTTGATATGGCCGGGCACCGCGTAAACCGAGCGCCCTTGTTCCAGCGCCTGCGCCGAGGTGATCAGCGCCCCGCTATTCAAACCAGCTTCCACCACAAGAATTCCGTGGCTCCATCCTGAAATGATCCGGTTTCGTATTGGGAAAGTTTGGCGATCCGGTTCAACCTCCATCGAGAACTCCGACACGATTGCGCCATTTCCGCTTCTAATTTTCTCGGCCAGCACGGCGTTCTCCGGCGGATAGAGTTTGGCTAATCCCGCACCGATTACTGCAACGGTTCGTCCCTTTGCGGCGAGCGCTCCTTGATGGGCGGCCGTATCGATACCGCGCGCAAGTCCGCTAATAACGGTCAATCCGGCATACGCCAGCTGATACGACAGCTTTTTCGCCGATTCCATTCCGTAATGCGTGGTTCGCCGCGCGCCGATAACTCCGATGGCGTGGTGATCGCGCTCCTGCAGTTCGCCCCAGACGTAGAGCACGATGGGCGGCGCGTGGATTTCCCGCAATGGCCGAGGGTACGATGGCGATCCTTGCGTGATTACGGTCGCTCCGAAATCGCGCACGCGTTTAAGCTCTGCAGCGAGATCGACAGTGGATTCCCACGTCGAAATTTGGTCTGCAACCTCGTTACCGATTCCTTCCACTTTGCGAAGCTCGCTGCGTTTTGCCACGAGGACTTGTTGCGGTTTCCTGAAAACTTCAAGCAACTTCCGCAGTCTCACGGGCCCAACAGTCGGCAGCATGTTGAGCGCAATGCACGCTTCAGTCGCGTTCATGATAGGGAGTGACGCGAGCGTTCCCGCTCGCCGCAGCGAGTCAGAGGCTTACGCTACACTAAAATGGGATCTCGTCCTCGTCGGGCTCGGCGCGTGCTGATGGTTTGGGCGGTGCGCTGGTTTGCCGATTTTCCCCAGTCGTCTCGCCGGCACCGCCAGTTCCACCGGGACGACCGCCCAGCAACTGCATGGTCTCGCCCACTACACGCAATCTCGTTCGCTTCTGCCCGGTCTGTTTGTCGTCCCAGGTGTCCATTTGCAAGCGGCCCTCGATAAACACTGGCCGTCCTTTCTTCAGATATTCACCTGCAATCTCCGCGAGGCGCGCCCAGAGTACAACGTCGACAAACGTGACTTCCTCACGTCTTTCTCCGCTGTCGGTAGTGTAAGCGCGATTGACGGCAATGCCGAGATCGCAAACTGCGCTGCCCTTGGGTGTGTAACGCACTTCGGGGTCGCGGGTGAGGTTTCCAAGCAGAATGACTTTGTTAAAACTGGCCATGGTCGCGTTATACCGGAATCACTTTCCTTTCGCCACCTTTTTTCCGGGCTTTTCCTTCTTCTCGGGCAGGCGTTCGTAATTCTGACGATACACTTCCGGATCGAGTTTAAATTTCGCTTGCAGCTTCGCGATTACTCCCGGATCGGCAACAAAGACAAAGTTCACGTAATATCCGGAATCGAGAGGACCGGCCACATAGGAGAACTGGCGCTTGTCCATTTTTTGCACCTGTTCGATTTGCGCACCTTCTTTTTGAAACTCCGATTCCAATCGGTCGATGATTTCCCTGACGGTTTCTTCTTTGCCCTGGGCGTTCAACACCAGCAGCGCTTCATAACGGCGGTTCATGCTTCTTCGGTTTCGGTTTTGTTGAAAGTGTTCATCGCGGAAACAAGCCCGTTGTCAATCGCGCATTTCAACGCGTCCACAGCTCGGCCGATTGTGGATCTAACGAGCGGTTTCTCTTCGTCGAAGAATCGGCTCAGTACGTAATCGACGTATCCTTCGCGTGGCGCCTGGCCGATCCCGACACGCAAGCGCGGGATCTCCTCGGTTCCGAATTGGACGATGATTGATTCAAGACCGTTGTGGCCCCCCGGTCCACCTCGCGCGCGCAGGCGCAGACGGCCCAGCGGCAGGGCAAGGTCATCGAGTATGATCAGAATTTGCTGCGGCTCGATTTTGTAGAACTGCGCAACCGCAAAAAGCGGGTAGCCGCTCCGATTCATGAAGCTCATAGGTTTGATCAGAAGCACAGCGCCACATTTTGCTGAGAGCGCGTCCTCCCGTGCCTGCGGGACAGATTTTTCCCATGTCGACCCAAACTGCGCCGCAAGCTGATCGACCACCATGAAGCCAATGTTGTGACGCGTGGCCGCGTATTCGGAGCCCGGATTTCCAAGACCCGCGACGAGGCGAATTTGCGGATGGTTTTCCACAACCGCTCAATCCGCAATCCGCAATCCGCAATCCGCGATCAACGCTATTTCTTCTGCTCCTTTTCTTTCGGAGCTTTTTCCTTCGCAGCGGGAGCGGGCGCAGCCCCTTCGGCCTCTTCCTTTTTCTCGGTAATGACTTCCGGTCCGGCGGCTGCTGCTTCGGCCTCCGCCACAATCGGCTCTTCTTCAACTACCGGCGCGACAACCGAAAACGCAGTGAGATCAGGCTGGACCTTTGCCGTGACGCCCGAAGGAAGTTGAATGTCGCGAACGTGAATGGAATCGCCGATGTTCAGTTGGGACACATCCACAGTGATCCGATCCGGCAAGTCGGCCGGCAAACATTCAATCGCCAGCGAGCGCAAGCTTTGCTCGAGCAATCCGCCAAAAGTCTTGACGCCAACGGCTATGCCCGTCGGTTCGAGAGGAACTTCGGCTTGAATCATTTGATCCATGGAGACGGCGTGAAAATCAATATGACGAATGTCGCCACCGACGGGCGAGTGTTGTACCTCCTGGACCAGGGCGGTGCGACTTGAATCCTCCCCGGCAATCGCGAGCTCAACCAAAACGTTCTCTCCAGAAGCGTGGCTCATCATGGCGTTGATCTCGCGCGCGGCGACTTGCAATGCCTGCGGTTCATTCTTGCCCCCGTAAATGACTGCAGGAATCAATCCACGCGCTCGAAGTTTGCGCACGGCGGAGCGTCCCACATTCGTCCGTGGTTCTGCTTTCAGCTTAACTTGTTTTGCCATTTTTTTCGTTCTCGATGTTGAACAGCGACGACACTGACTCGTCGTTATGTATCCGCTTAATGCCTTCCCCGAGAAGCTCGGAGACGCAGAGCACTGTGGTTTTAAACCCTTCCACGGTGCGCACGGGCGTGCTGTTGGTCGTTACTAATTCCGTAATTTTCGATTTTTGCAAACGGCCGATCGCGACATCGACGAGGACAGCGTGCGAAACGCCAGCGTAAATCTTCTGTGCCCCGCGCTTTTTCAAAAGCTCAGCTGCGGACGTCACCGTGCCGGCCGTTTCGGTGAGGTCGTCAACGAGGAGCACGTCGCTGCCTTCCACTTCACCGATCAGATACAACGCCTCGGTCTCCGTCGCGCTTTTGCGTTCTTTAGCGACGATGGCGAGATTCGCGCGCAGCGCTTCAGCATAGGCTGAAGCCATTTTAAGCCCACCCAGATCCGGCGAAACCACAGTTGTTTTTCCAGTGAGCTGCTGTCGGAGATATTTAATCAACACGGGCAGCGAATAGAGATGGTCAACCGGAATGTCGAAGAACCCCTGTACCTGCTGTGCGTGCAAATCCATCGTCAGTACCCGGCTTACGCCCGAGGCGTACAACAAATTTGCCACGAGCTTAGCCGTGATCGGCACACGCGGCTGATCTTTGCGGTCCTGACGAGCGTATCCGAAAAATGGAATCACCGCCGTGATCCGATCAGCGCTAGCGCGCCGCGCTGCGTCCACCATGATCAGCAACTCCATCAAATGCTGATTGGTCGGCGGACAGGTCGGTTGAATGATGAAGACGTCGTGTCCGCGAATGTTCTCTTCGATTTTCACGTAAGTCTCGCCATCCGGAAACGAGCTGATGATCGCCTGACCCAACGGGACACCGATGTATTTGCAAATCCGCTCCGCCAAATCGCGGTTGGCCGAGCCGGAGAAGACTTTTAGTTCTGGCTGAAGCGCAAACATCGAGAGCGCCTAATTTAGGCTCGCGGAAACTGCCTTGGCAATCTTCAAAACTTGCGACGCGCGATTTCTTTAGCGAATAGTGTCACGGGAGGTTTCCCCGATGAGTGCCGACGTGATCCGAATAGAACGCCCGAATACCAATTCAAAGCTGTTCGCGCATACGCGCTGGGATGCTCTTCCTGCGTTGGCTGGCCTCTTTTGTCTCGCGTATTTTTTTGGGCTTTACTTTCTGTTTCCGCACGCGCCGCTGTGGGTGATGCTGATTCTGGGATTCATTTACTCGCTGATGGTGAACGCGAACATCAACGGCGTGGGGCACAACTTCATTCATAATCCGTTCTTTCGCTCAAAAGCGCTGAATCGGCTGTTTGGCGTTACGCAGTCGATTGCGTGCTGTTTTTCGCAGACGATGTATGACGCTGTGCACATGCAGCACCATAAGGGAAATTCAGATCGCCAGGATGAAAATGGCGACACGGTCGATTGGTTATCGATCTATCGGCACGGACACGACGGGGAAGCGGAGAACCCATGGAGCTATGTGTTCTTGAGCTTCTTTCGCGATGATGTCGGAGCGATCAAGCGAGAACTGCGCAAACGCAATAACGGTGATCTGTTCTGGGGCAATATTGAATTGACCGCATTCGCCATGACGCTGCTGGTGATGGCGATTATTGTCCCAACGAAACCGGTTCACTTCATCAACTGGCGGTTCATAGTTTTTTTCCTGCCGTTTTGGTATCTGGGCCACTGCTTCAGTTATTTAAATGGCTACTACCGGCATTACGGCGCCAACCCGGACAAACCGATTGCCTGGGGCGTGAGCAGCTACGGAAAAATTTATAACTGGCTTTTCTTCTACAACGGCTATCACGCCGAGCATCATTTCCGTCCAAAAGTGCATTGGACGAAGATGGAAAACTTTCGCCAGAGCATAGTAGATCTGCAAAAGCAGGAAGGCGTTCGCACGATTAAGCGAGCACACATGCTCGGCTTTCTCGATCCCGATTTGCCTAAACGCGGCCAGCACCAGGATGCGCGTGTAGCGGCGTTTGTGTCAAACGCCCGATCGAAATAACCAGGCGCTTGACACAAGCGCCTCTACACCGATTTCGCGAAGCTCTCGCGCAGCTTTTCTTTTTTCGCTTCGCATTCGTTCTGCAATCGCCTGATTTCTGATGCAAGCTGCTTCTCCAGCGATTCGACTTCCTCGAGCTTCCCGGCGGTTTGCGCGTTGCGAATCTGATTTTTCAGGAACAGCTCTTGCTCCGCGATCTTCGCCAGGTACACGGAATCGACTTCCGCAATTTCTTTTTTCTGATCTTCGGTAAGGGAAAGCGACGGCGACGCTTTCTCCAGCCGTTCCATCGCCAGTTCGTAAGCCGATTTCATCCTTGTATTTTACTCCTACTTGAGCCTCTGTCGCCTCTCCCTTCCCAAGGGAGAGGGATGGGTGAGGGTTCTCTCACTGCCAATACGCCTGCGCCTAAGACCCCTCACCTTCATCCTCTCCCCTTTGACAAAGGGGAGAGGCGAAGTGGACCGATCGCGTACTGAGTCGCGATCGGCATCCGCTAATTGCGTCCGCGGAATGAATTCTTAAGTTGTTTCAGTGCATTCACCAATCAAACTGCTAAGCATCGATTTTGACGGCACGCTCGTGTCACGGCTTAGCGAGCCAGTTCTCGACGCGCAGTGTATGGAATTGATTCGCGAATTGCAGAAAGCCGGCGCGATCTGGGCGATCAACACGGGCCGTTCTGTTGATCTGCTCGAATCCGGCCTCGCGGATTTCGCATTCCCTATCCGCCCGGACTTCATCCTCACGACTGAGCGCGATGTTTTTCGTCCTGGACGAAACGGAGACAACTGGGAACCGTTTGGCGACTGGAACGCGCGCTGCGCGCGCGATCACGCGGAGTTGTTTTCTTCGGTTGAGACGGTCATTGCCGAGTTCGTGGATTTCGTAACTCAAAAAACTAAAGCGCGTCTCCTTTACAATTGCGAAGGGCTCGAAGGTCTGGTTGCGGAGAACGACGAAGAAATGGAGCGCATCACGGACTTTATCAAACGAGCGCGGGCCGAGCATCCGAAGTTGGATTACCAGCGCAACACAGTTTATCTGCGTTTTTGTCACGCTGATTATCACAAAGGAGCAGCGCTCGGCGAGCTGGCGCGTCTTTTAGAAGTTCCACGTGAACATATTTTCGCGTCGGGCGATCATCATAACGACATCTCGATGTTGGACGGAAAAGTGGCTGGAATGCCGTCGTGCCCGGCCAACGCAATTCCGGAGGTGCGAAATGCGGTGCGCAACGCGGGCGGTTACGTCGCGCAGAAAGCCTGCGGCGCCGGCGTTCATGAAGCGCTCTTGCATTTCGCGAGCCCCGAAAGCTTTCGGGGTTGAAGCGTTAAGGCGCTAAACGGAATTGTAGTGGAGCCAAATCACCAGTGTACATTTGCGCTGGATCCGGCCGCCCCAGGAGTGACGCGTCCCTCATCCGACATTTTTTCTCCCGGGACAGTCGCAGTCGATTGAGACGTCGATCCACTGGTGGTTGGTTCTTCACCTGACGTGGCACAAGCGGAGAGCAAAAGTGCGATCAGCAAAAGCAAAACGCCTGTCAGTGCGGCTTGTTTGATCACCGATGCCGAACCTATCCATGGACATTTCCGATGCAACCACCCGTCCTGTGAAGAGTAACCGACAAACACCAGATGGCAGCTGACGGCAATAACCCACCTTTTTTCGCAATGCTCAGCTGTAGCGGCGCTCTATGATTGCCGAAACATGAATTCAGGATCCCGAGAGAAACGGGCGCGGTCGCAGACTGCCGCTACAGTGACACGTTGCGCCGCAATTCAAAAGTGACTACCGGCCATTCCAGTGTCGCCGGGAGCATACGTTGGGCGTCCGAAGTGCGCTGCGGGAGCCGTCACCCCTTCAGGCGGTTCAGTAACGACCCCTTCCTCTTTGGACGACGCACAAGCGCAAAGCACGCACACGATTACCAAAGCAACCACTCCGGACAAGGCAGCACGTTTTTTCACGGAGGAGAACGTACCAATCGCAGATTCGGATGCAACTATCGCCGGTTAAGGATGGATTACCAAAGCAAGGCTGTCAGGAAAAAATTTTTGCGCGAAATGCGAAGCTCGCCTTTAGTTCGACATGGCCGAGTACGAGGGGGAGCCTGAACGCATCTGGGATGAGTACGAGTGGGAGCGTTTCCTTCAGCAGCAGGACGGCAAGACTGAAAAGTACATGCAGCTGCTCGAAACGTACCTGGATGATCCTGAGCGTGACGAGATCATCGCGCGCGAAATGGGTTGGACACAGCTGTTAGACGCCAAAGATTGGAGCTCGGAAGTCGATGCGTTGCTGGACGAGGGACTGGCCGAACAGGACGAGACCGACATCGAGAATATAAGTAGATCAGCAGACACATTTGAGGAGCATGACCTGTATCGCGCTGCCTTTGCGCTCACCATCTGGATCGATCAACTGTTCGACGAAAATGCTTCATTCCAGAACGAACCGGCAGCAGTTAAGTTGGCTACACACGCTGCTCTGGCCAGCGCAAAGCTGGCAGCGGCGTTGAGCGGTGACAACCTCGATGAAATCGGGATGACCATCGCGTATCTAAAGCGTGCCTTGAAGGCGATTACGATTTCGATGGAAGCTGCGGCGCAACTACGGACACCCGAGAGGAAGATCACGCCTTCGCAATATGCAGCACTACAGCACCGACTCTTTCGCGTGCGAGACGGCATTATTACGTTGATGGGCGAATATCGCAGCGAGTGGCGTCGCCGGTTCGGCCCCGAAAACTTTCGGGGTTGAATGAAATAAGGACGGATCCCGTCCAATCATGCAAACAGAAGCGACTCCGGCTCAGGCCGATGTATCGGAATTGGACTTGGTGAGACGATGCCAGGCAGGTGATACCGAAGCATTCGACGAGCTGGTAAGCCGCTACCGGACACGCGTGTTTGGCATGATTTACAATATGGTTCATAGCGAACAGGACGCCTGGGACCTGGCTCAAGACAGCTTCTTAAAAGCGTGGAAATCGATTAAGCGGTTTCGGGGACGCTCGTCCTTTTACACATGGATTTATCGGATCGTTATGAACGTGACGATCGATTGGCTGCGCAAAAAGCAGATCAAAGGCGCAGGCACCGAGTTCGACGACGCCATTCAATTGAGGCAAGTCGATCCCGCGTCCAAAACTGTTCCCAAAACAGAAGCGCTGCCTTACGAGACAATGGAGCGAGATGAGGTCCGTGTCCGGATCGATAAGGCAATCGCCCAACTCTCGCCCGAACAGCGCGCGGTTATTTTGATGAAGGAGATCGACGACATGCAATATCACGAGATCGCAGAAGCTCTGGGCTGCTCCATCGGCACGGTCATGTCGCGTCTGTTTTATGCCCGCAAGAAATTGCAAACTCTACTGAGGGACGTTTATGAAAACATTTGAGGAAAAATGGACAGCATGGGTGGACGGGCAGCTCAGCGGGAGAGAACTGGCAGAATTCGAAGCCTCACTTCCGGACAAAGCTGCTGCGGAAGCTGAAAGAGCCAGCGCACAAAAACTTGGCACGCTTTTGAAGCGGGAGCTAGGCGCTCGAACGCTGACGAACGAAGAGTTTTTCAGTCATCAACTCCGCGAACGAATCGCCCAGGAAGGTGGGGAAATCTCTCGGGCACCAGGCGGCCGCCGCATAGAACGGTCCACGTGGTGGACTATCCCTCGTCTCTTGTGGACCAGCACTGTATCGCTCGCTGTCTTTTTAGCTTGTACGGTTCTCGTCATGCGCGAGAAAAATCCGACTGAGGAATCGCAATACCTTACGCAAATTCTAAACGCCCGCGTTGATCCGGTAGTCAGTCCGAACGCGACGGTCTCAATTTTTGAGGTAAAACAAGACCGCGTGACGGTGCTTTGGACCGAGGGATTGCAAAGTTTGCCCCCTGATTACGCGGCCAAATAATCGCTCATGGGTCGTGCGCGCGCATTATTGGTTGTTGCTATCGCCTTTGCGATCACCGGTGCAACCAGCCTGTATGGCGCGGAAAACGTTTGGAGCGGGCTTGTCATCGCGGAAAACGTTGCAAAGCCGCAACCGATTCCACCGGAATTGACGCGCATCGAGGGATCACTGAAGAAATTTTTCGGCTACAATCAATTTCAGGTGATCGGTCAATCGCAAAAGGCACTCAAGACTGGGCAGGAAGATTGGCTTGCTACCAGCAAATTTTTTGGGCTGCACGTTGATGCGCAAGGTGAAACCGAGGCAGGCTACGTTTTGAACCTGAAACTTTACAAAGAGAAAGAACTCTTGCTGGAAACAGATGCCAAGCTTAGCAAGCGCAGTCCATTGGTCATCAAAGGGCCGCAAGTTGGAGGGGGACAGTTGCTGCTGGTGCTGGTTGTGCAGTAAGCGGTAGGGTTCGACCGCCGGGCGCAACCATCTTAGCATTCAGATGCAAACGCCAACCTGAGCTGTTTATTGCGACAAATGCTTGCCCATCGGGTTTTTCTCGCAGGTTTATTATCCGTTACCTTTCCTGCTATTATGTCCGCAGAAAAACCGTTCAGCTTCAACGAGACGCCGGGGAAATTGCCAAAAGAGGTCGTCCCGGTGGAGTACTCCATTCGGATAGTTCCCAACATCGACAGATTTGCTTTTACCGGAATGGAAACGATAAAGCTGAGCGTTCGCAGTCCAGTTCGCCAACTGGTACTTAACGCGCTCGAACTCGAAATCACAGAAGCATCCGTAGATGACGTCGCGCTGCCGAAATCTGCGATCAAGATCGACAAGGAAAAAGAACTGCTCACGCTGGCGTTACTGTCAGAACTTAAGCCTGGCGATCATACGCTTGCCCTGCGTTTCGAAGGCAAAATCAATGAAGCAGGGCAGGGCCTCTTCTACATGCGTTATCAAGAGCATGGCAGCGGCGCGACCAAGCTCATGCTCGGAACTCAATTCGAAGCGACCGATGCTCGCCGATTTTTCCCCTGCTGGGACGAACCAGCTTTTCGCGCGCGATTTCAGTTGACGACCGTTGTTCCGGAAAATTGGCTGGCCATATCGAATATGCCCGTCGAGAG
>WNGR01001339.1_pt1 | contig 35875 bp, 28 predicted proteins | sample 5407581 | NCBI WGS metagenome assembly WNGR01 (sample SAMN13153383, study PRJNA577476) | soil metagenome | isolation source: 80 cm soil or saprolite under Garry oak tree replicate 2 | place: USA:California | collected 2016-06-15 | reverse complement strand
GGGGGGGGCGGTCGCGGGCCTGAGCGGCGCCGTGCTGGTGGGGTTCATCAACCTGTGGGCCCCGTCAGCGTGGACCTACCCCGAGACGATCGTGCTGTTCGCCGCCCTCATTGTCGGCGGGAGCGGCAATCACCTCGGGGCGGCGCTGGGCGCCGTGCTCGTGCCGCTCGGCTTCTTGGAGATCACGCGGTTCATCCCTCCGATCGGGCCGCCCGACTTCATTCCCGCCATGCAGTGGGTGGTGATCGGGCTGCTCATCCTGACGTTCCTCTGGTTCCGGCCGCAGGGCGTCCTCCCCGAGCGGCGCCGCCGGCCCGGTCGACCCCCGGCCCCGGAAGCCGCTGAGACCCATCTGGCGACGGTGGATCATGCCTAGCCTGACAACCACGGACGGTGCCGTCGTCGAGGAGCAATCCGGCTCTGATGGGATCCTCGAGACGCGGGACCTCCGCCGCGCGTTCGAGGGTGTCTCGGCCGTCGATGGTGTGACGCTCTCCTTCGCTCAGGGCCGCCTCACCGGGATGATCGGCCCGAACGGAGCCGGGAAGTCCACCATACTGTCGCTGCTGACCGGGACGGTCGTACCCACGGGCGGTCAGGTCCTCTACCGCGGCGAAGACATCACCGCCCTCCCGCCGTTCCAGCGGGCCCGGGCCGGGATCATGCGGACGTTCCAGCTCGCGAGCGAGTTCAAGCGGCTGACGGTGCTCGAGAACCTGCTGTCGAGCGCCCCCCGGCACCCGGGAGACTCCCTGGCGGGCGCGCTCCTGGCCAGGAAGCGCTGGCGCCGTCGGGAGGAGGAGCTCGTGGAGGAGGCGCTGGCCCTGCTCGATCGGTTCCGCCTGGCGCGCCACGCCGACGACTACGCGGGGGAGCTCAGCGGGGGGCAGCGGAGACTGGTCGAGATCATGCGGGCGCTGATGGCTAGGCCCACCGTGCTGTTGCTCGACGAGCCGATGGCTGGCGTTCACCCGCGTCTCGCCGAGGAGATCGGCACCCACCTCGAGGCGCTCCGCGACGAGGGCATGACCATCATCATGGTCGAGCACGAACTGGGCAGCGTGGAGCGGCTGTGCGACCCCGTCATCGTGATGGCGACCGGACGGGTGCTGGCCCAGAGCACGATGTCCGAGCTGAGACAGCGGCAGGACGTCCTGGAGGCCTACCTTGTCGGCTGAGCGCCCGGATCCCCGGCTCCGGGCCGTGGCGGTGACCTCTGGCTACTCGGAAGTCCCGGTCATCCACGAAATCTCCGCGGGCGTTGGGCCTGGAGAGGTGGCCTCTATCGTCGGGCCGAACGGCTCAGGCAAGAGCACCTTCCTGAAGAGCCTTGTCGGCGTGATCCCGGTCCGGTCTGGGTCGGTGTGGCTGTCGGACCAGGAGATTACCAACCGATCCCCGGAGGAGGTCGCCCGCGGCGGAGTCGGGTACGTGCCACAGACGGACGACATCTTCGAGCCGCTCACCGTAAAGGAGAACTTGCAGATCGGCGGATATCTCCTTCGCTCACGGGAGGTCGCCGAGCGGATTGGGACTGTCGTCGAGACGTTCCCGGCCCTGGGACCGATGCTCGGGCGACGTGCGGGCAAGCTGAGCGGCGGGGAACGAAAGATGCTCGCCATCGGACGGGTCCTGATGCTCCGCCCCACGGTATTCCTGCTGGATGAGCCGACCGCCAACCTGGCGCCTGCTGTGGCCGTGTCGCTGCTCCGCGACCACGTCCAGCGGCTCGCCGGGTCTGGTGCCGCCGTGCTGCTCATCGAGCAGCGGGCGCGCACCGCGCTTGAGATCTCTGATTGGACCTACGTCCTGGGCGGCGGCCGGGTCGTGCTGGAGGGAAGACCCGCCGAGCTGGCGAGCCGTCAGGATTTTGTCGAGTCATTCCTGGGCGGCAGGCGGGATCGGCCGCAACTGACGAACCACGGGCCGTTCGTAGGGCGTCGGCCCGAACGGGAGTGAGCCGATTGTTCTATTGGTCCGGTCACGCACGGCGGTCGAAGCGCCAGCGTGTCGCGCCATAGGGCTCCGCGGTGGCGACCCCGACGGCGGTGTGGAACCTGAAGCGGTACAGGTGCCAGGGCGGCGGCCCGGCGCTCGGGGCGCTGTACGGCGCCGTGAACGCGTCGCCAGCCACTTCGGCCGGCCATCCACCCGCGCGAAACAGGCCCGCCAGCTGTTCCAGCGTCGCTCGATCGGTCGAGGTTGATCACCTCGACGGGCTCTGGGTCGCTCAACTCATACCTCCGGTCTCTCCGGCGAGATCCGCGCCGGACTGTTGGCCTTTGGAGGTTAGACGCGTTCCGAGCGGCAGACTCATCGGCCGCTTCAGGCGGTCCGTCGCGGCCAGGCCGAGGGCGTCCAGGGCAGCCGCGCCGGTCGTGGATTCGGCGCCGCCCGCGAAGCTCAGGGTCCGCGCCCACTGGTAGCGGCAGCCGGCGGCATCGAACGCCGCAGCGGCGGCAAGCAGCAGCTCCCGGTCGTCGCCGAACAGAGCGTTGGCCCGGTCGACGATGGCACTGGCGACCGGGTTGCCGGCCACGATGGTCCGGGCCGCGGCGAGGCGGCTGCTGGCGTTGGGGTGCCCGGCGAGCACGCTGGCTTCGGCGCGCAGCGCCACGTACCAGTGCCGCCACACCCAGATGGCCCACTTCCCAAGCTCGCTGGGCTCGGTCGCCAGCCGCTCCAGGGCGGGGCCTGCCTGTCCATGGTGGAGCAGGACGATGGCGTCGAACGTGGGGCCGAAGCCGGCACTGCGCTCGGGTGTGGCGCCGAGCCCGTCGACGATTGCCAGCCACTCGGCACGGGTGTCGTCGTCGCCGCGCAGGCCGTGGATCATCGCAACGGCCGCCGCCGCTGTGCCGAGGCCGGACGCCCGCAGGCGACCGGAATGCGCCCACGCGTCGAAGAACCGCCCGCCGTTGGCGAGCACCTGTTCGACGTTGCCAGCCAGCGCGTCCGCGACCAGCAGCCGGGAGGCGGCGACGTGACCCACCTCGGCCAGCAGCGGCAGGTCGCGGAGCTGCTCGCCCCAGCGGCGGGCGCTTCGCAGATCGCCCACGCCGACGCTGGTATCGGACGCCATGATCAGCGCGTCGACCAGCTCATACGCGCTGGCCGGGGACACCGGTACCGACGCCAGCAGGTCGACGCGGCTGCGCGCCGTGGCCGCGGCGGCGAACGCATCGCCCGCCCAGTGCTGTGCACCGGTCAGCGCGTCGAGAGCGGCGCACTCGGCGAGCGGGTCGCCCGCCCGGCGCGCCAGCTCTACCGCCCGCGTGGCGAGCACGGCCGTCTGTGCCGGGGTCGTGGAGGGTTCGGCCAGTTCGGCGACGAACGCGTCGGCAAGGACCCCGCAATCGGCCAGCGCCACCGCCGCCTTGGCCGCCGGATCGTCGCCGGCCAGCTCACGCGCCGAGGTCAGGAGCGCGGCCGCCTCGCCCGGCGGCGGGAGCCGAGCGAACGCGCCAGCGAAGCGGTAGACGGCGGTGGTCGCCGCCGCTAGGTCGCGGGCGACGCCGGCGGTGTCCCCGGCGCGGCGTGCGGCGTCCGCGGCCGCCCGGTCGAGGCGATACATGTCGTCGCCGGCCATTCGGCACCCGGCCACCGCCGCGGCATCGCGGAGGGCCGACGCACTGGCGGCGGCGTCGCCGGTGAGGGTCGCCGCCTGCTCGAACCGCCGCTGGGACTCGCCGGCCAGGTTGCGGGTGAAGGCCAGCTCCGCCAGGGACAAGGCGAGGTCGCAGGCGCCGGCGCGGTGGTCGGGCTGGTCCACGGCCCAGCCGAGGGCGGCTCGGAGGTCGTCGGCCGCCGCGTCGAACCGGGCCCGCCAGTCGCCGGTCGCCGGCGACGCATCCCGCGCCAGCTCGGCGGCACTGGCCAGGCACCAGCGGAGGTGTCGAGATCGGGTGGCGGCCAGGTCCCCGGCTTCGGTGAGCCGCTCGATGCCGTACTGGCGGATTGTCTCCAAAGCCCGATAGCTGGTGCCGCTGGACGACGGGACGACCGCTAGGAGGCTCTGCTCGGCGAGACCTGCCAGCCCGCCCACGATCGCGCCCGGCTCCAGGGGCGCGAACCCCGCAACCTCCGCGGCGGCAGCGGCGGTGAACGGCGCCACGAACACCGATACCCGGCGCAGCAGCGTCACCTCGGCGGTCTCCAGCAGGGCGTAGCTCCAGTCCAGCATCGTTCGCACCGAGCGGTGCCGGTCGTCGGCACGAGGCCCGCCGACCAGCAGTCGCAGGTGATCGGAGAGCCCCGCGGCGAGACCGTCGAGGCCAAGTGCTGGCAGCCGCGCGGCTGCGAGCTCGATCGCCAGCGCAACCCCGTCCAGCTCCCGGCAGAGGTCGGCGACCTGGTCATGCTGCGTTGGCCCCAGCGGCCAGCCCACCGCCGCGGCTCGCTCCAAGAACAGCGCGACCGCATCCGACACGCTGCCGTCGTCGCCAAGGGACAGGGGTGGGACCTGGTAGACCCGCTCGAACGGCACCAGGAGCCGGGCTCGGCTGGTCGCGAGCACCGTCAGGCGCGGGCAGCCGGCCAGGAGGCGTTCGACGAATGGCGCCACCCCGTCGTGCAGGTGCTCGCAGTTGTCCAGCACCAGCAGCGCGTGACGATCCGCAAGGGCGGCCACGACCGACTTGTCCAGGCCCCGGCCCTGCTGCTCGCCGATGCCCAGCGCCGCCGCCACCGCGGCGCCGACCATCGCCGGGTCGATGATCGGGACCAGGTCGACGAACCACACCCCGTCGCCGAATTCGCCCGCCGTGTCCGCAGCGACCGTCAACGCCAGCCGGGTCTTTCCCACCCCGCCAGGGCCGACGGCGGTCACCTGACGGTGGAGCTTGACGGCCTCGCCCAGCGCCTCGCGCTCGCGCGCGCGGCCGATGAACGGCGTCAGCGGCGACCGCAGCCCCGCGACCGCCGCGCCCGACCGCTCGGCCTGGGCCAGCTCGACCGCGTGCTGGGCGAGCGCCCGCCGATCCGGGACGCCGAGCTTGCGCAGCAGCGAGGACACGTGGGTCTCAACGGTGCGCACCGAGATGAACAGCCGCGCGCCGATCTCAGCGTTGCTGAGATGCTGCGCGACCAGGGCCAGCACCTCGGCCTCCCGGGCCGAGACTCCCACGGTGGACGCCTGAGTCGACATGGCTCCCATTCTCCCGCACCCGCCCCGTCGCCGGCACCAGGCCGACTCCGTGCCCCGATCCGTGGCCGAATCCGTGGTCGGCACCGATGCGCGGGCCACCGTGCTCGGGAGAGGCTGGTCGCGCCGCGCGGAGCATGCCGACGCGGAGGAGACACGAGAAGGGCTACGAAGGGAGCGACATCATGGGCCCAGGCATCAAGACCATCATGTTCCCCTGGCACGTCGACGACGTCGAGGCGAGCCTGCAGCGGCTCCTCGACGCCGGCGCGCGGACGCAGCAACCGGTCAAGGACCTCGGCGGGGGCAGGCTGTCGGCCATCGCCCGAGACCCGAGCGGCAACGTCATCGGACTCATCAAGGCACACTGAACGGTCCGGCAGCAGGACCGATTCGTCTTTAAGCCCGACAATCCCCACCACACCGGGTCGATGTGACCCACGACTTTAGGAGTGACCATGACCGGCTCTTCCACTCAGGGAATCAAGACCGTGCTGCATCCTGTGTCCGATCTGGCGACGGCCAAGGCGGTGTATGCCGCCCTGCTCGGCGTCCCGCCGCAGACCGACGGGTCCTACTACGTCGGCTTTGAGGCCGCGGGCCAGCACATCGGGCTGGTGCCGGGAGGTGGACCGCAGGGCATGACCTCGCCGGTGGCCTACTGGCACGTGCCGGACATCGAGGCAAAGCTGGCCGAGGTGACCGCCGCGGGTGCCACCGTCAAGGAGCCTGCCCACGACGTCGGTGGCGGCCGCCTGGTGGCTACCGTCACCGACCCCGATGGCAACGTCTTGGGGCTGCTTCAGGACCCCGCCTAACCGAATGGAGACATGATGAGCATGGCCACAAGGACGGGGACGGGGACCGACCCGCAGTCGTCTGTGCTGCATGCTGGTGCTGCTGCCGACCGCCATGATCTGATCCGCGTGCACGGCGCACGCGTGAACAACCTCAAAGACGTCAGCGTCGAGATCCCGAAGCGCCGGCTGACGGTGTGCACCGGCGTCTCCGGGTCGGGCAAGAGCTCGCTGGTGTTTGGCACGATCGCCGTGGAGTCGCAGCGGCTGATCAACGAGACCTACAGCGCCTTCGTGCAGGGCTTCATGCCGACGCTGGCGCGGCCCGAGGTCGACGTCCTCGACGGGCTGACCACCGCGATCATCGTCGACCAGCAGCGCATGGGTGCCGACCCCCGCTCCACCGTCGGCACCGCCACCGACGCCAACGCGATGCTGCGCATCCTTTTCAGCCGGCTCGGTGAGCCGCACATCGGCTCACCCCAGGCGTTCTCCTTCAACGTCGCCTCGATCAGTGGAGCGGGTGCGGTCACCCTGGAGCGCGCCGGACGAACCGTGAAGGAGCGTCGCAGCTTCAGCATCACCGGCGGCATGTGTCCGCGCTGCGAAGGCCGGGGCACGGTCACCGACATCGACCTGTCTCAGCTGTACGACGACAGCAAGTCGCTCAACGAGGGTGCGCTCACGATCCCCGGCTACAGCGTCGACGGCTGGTTCGGCCGCATCTTCGGCGGCTGCGGCTTCTTCGACCCGGACAAGCCGATCCGCAAGTTCACCAAGAAGGAGCTCCACGACCTGCTCCACAAGGAACCGACCAAGATCAAGGTCGACAACATCAACCTGACGTACGAGGGTCTGATCCCGAAACTGCAGAAGTCGATGCTGTCCAAGGACGTCGACGGGCTGCAGCCGCACGTCCGCGCCTTCGTGGAGCGGGCGGTGGTGTTCACTGCCTGCCCCGACTGCGGCGGCACCCGGCTCAGCGAGGCGGCTCGATCGTCGAAGATCAAGGGGACCAACATCGCCGAGGCCTGTGCGATGCAGATCAGCGACCTGGCCGAATGGGTCGGCGGCCTCGGCGAGCCGTCGGTGGCGCCGCTGCTCGCCGCACTGCAGCAGACCCTCGACGCGTTCGTGGAGATCGGGCTGGGCTACCTCTCGCTCGACCGGGGGTCGGGCACCCTGTCGGGCGGCGAGGCACAGCGCGTCAAGATGATCCGCCACCTCGGCTCCTCGCTCACCGACGTCACCTACGTCTTCGACGAGCCCACCATCGGCCTGCACCCCCATGACATCCAGCGGCTGAACGACCTGCTGCTGCGGCTGCGGGACAAGGGCAACACGGTGCTCGTCGTGGAGCACAAGCCAGAGGTGATCGCGATCGCTGACAACGTCATCGACCTCGGCCCCGGCGCCGGTACGGCGGGCGGCACGGTGTGCTTCGCGGGCACGGTCGACGGCCTGCGGTCCAGCGCCACGCTCACCGGTCGGCACCTCGGTTACCGAGCCGCCCTCAAGCCGGACACCCGGAAGCCGACCGGCAGGCTCGAGATCCGCAACGCGACCCGGCACAACCTGCGTGACGTCGACGTCGACATTCCACTCGGCGTGCTCTGTGTGGTGACCGGCGTCGCCGGTTCGGGCAAGAGTTCGCTCATCCACGGTTCCATGCCGAAGGGGGCCGGCGTGGTCTCGATCGACCAGACGCCGATCCGCGGCTCGCGGCGCAGCAACCCGGCCACCTACACCGGGCTGCTCGACCCGATCCGGACCGCGTTCGCCAAAGCGAACGGTGTCAAGCCGGCGCTGTTCAGCGCCAACTCCCAGGGCGCCTGCCCCAACTGCAACGGCATCGGCGTCATCTACACCGACCTGGCGATGATGGCCGGGGTGGCGACCGTGTGCGAAGAGTGTGAGGGCAAGCGGTTCCAGGCCAGTGTGCTGGAGTACAAACTCGCCGGGCGCGACATCAGCCAGGTGCTCGCGATGTCGGTCGCCGAGGCCGAGGACTTCTTCGGCGGCGGGACCGCCAAGACCCCGGCCGCGCGGAAGATCCTGAGCCGGATGGCCGACGTCGGGCTCGGGTACCTGAGCCTCGGCCAGCCGCTCACCACGCTGTCCGGCGGTGAGCGGCAACGGCTCAAGCTGGCGATCCAGATGGCCACCGATGGCGGCATCTACGTGCTCGACGAGCCGACCAGCGGCCTGCACCTTGCCGACGTCGAGCAGTTGCTCGAATTGCTCGACCGGCTGGTGGACGCGGGGAAGTCGGTGATCGTCATCGAGCACCACCTCGCGGTGATGGCGCACGCCGACTGGATCATCGACCTCGGCCCGGGCGCCGGCCACGACGGCGGGCGGGTCGTGTTCGAGGGCCTGCCCGCGGACCTGGTCGCCGCCCGCAGCACCCTCACCGGTGACCACCTCGCGGCCTACGTCGGCTGACATGGACGACACCAGAGCCGCCCTGCTACAGGCCGGAAAGACGATGGACACAGTCCGGGCCAACGGCCACGGCTCGAATCGCGATGTCAGCGCGGCGCCGGCGGTGGTCTCCCGGTCCCGCTTCCGATCGTTTGGGCCGGTGCTGAATCAACCGTTGTTGCGCCGGATCCTGCCTGGGATGGCGGTATCGGCGCTCGGCGATGGAATGAGCATGGTCGCGGTGGCCTGGCTCGCGGTGCAGATCGCACCCGCGAACGAGGCGGCCACGTGGACCGGCCTGGCGGTCGCCGCCTATGCCTTGCCCGCGACGCTCGGTGCCGCTCTGTTCAGCCGGCTCGTGCGGCGTTTCAGCGGTGCCGGCCTGGTCGCGGCCGACGCCTCGTTGCGGGCCCTGGCGCTGGGGACGATCGCGGTGCTCGCCGTGGCCGGCCGGCTCAGCCCCGCCGGCTACGTGATGTTGCTGGCGGGATCGTCGCTGCTGCACGCGTGGGGCAGTGCCGGCACCTACACGCTGATCGCCGAACTGCTACCCGACCGGGACCGCGTCGCTGGAAACGCGCTGGTCTCGACGTTCAACCAGGCCGCGTTCGTCGTTGGCCCCGCTCTCGCCGGCGCTGTCGCCGCACTCGCCGGCCCGGGTTGGGTCATCGGCATCGACGCGGCGAGCTTCGCGATTCTGGCGGTCAGCTGCGCGACCGCGGCCGCCCGACTCCGCGTCGCAACGGCACCGCCCGCATCGGCGGCACCCGAACAGGCAGCGACCGGCGGCTGGCGAACCATACTCAGCCAGCCCAGGCTACTCGGCCTGCTCGCCATCACCTGCGTCTTCTTCTTCCTGTACGGACCGGTCGAGGTCGCCCTGCCCATCTACATCGCCCACGACCAGCACGGCTCGTCGGTACTGCTCGGCGCCTACTGGACCGCGTTCGGCATAGGGGCGGTCGTCGGCGGGCTGAGCGCCGGCCTGCTACGGAACCGTCGCCTGTCCACCGTGGTCGTCGCCATCATCATCGGGTGGGGCGCAGCCCTGCTGCCGATCGCGCTGACCCACGCCGTCTGGGCCGGCCTGCTCGGACTATCGATCGGAGGCCTGATCTACGGCCCATTCACCGCGATCTGCGTCGCACTGTTCCAACGCACCAGCCCACCACACATGCTCAGCCGCGTACTCGCAACCCGCACCGCCCTCACCATCCCATCGACCGCCCTCGGCACGCTCGCCGGTGGCCCCGTCGTAGGTGCCATCGGCGCTCAACCCACGCTGCTCACATCCGCCTTGCTCACGATCGCACTGGGCGTCACCATCGCCGCTGCAGGCTGGATCACCTCCGCATCGGCCGTAGACAGCCGGCCAGTGTCTCCCGCCTAAACGAGCGGCCTTGCGGGGTAACCGTCACCAGGGTCTCCCTGGGCAGGACGAATCAGCTGGGGCGAGGGGCGGACTGGTTCGGGTTCGGGGGGCGCCCGAGTGCCAGGGAGCACAGCTCGACCTGGCCTCGGGGCCTTCCCGGCCCGGAGCCTGCCGGGGGACCTGGCATTGGCTCCGGAGACCCGTTCGCGCCGGCGGCTGCCGGAGGCTGACAGCGCACGGGTCGTCTCGACGTGAGCGGCTGATTGCCTAGCCCAACTCACGCCCTTGACAGTTCACAACGCATCGCCCGCCCCGACGCTGTGCGGCGAGGTCGGGCTGGCTCAGCAGCCGCCGGTGCCGTGGGCGTGAGGCCGCGACGGGTCGACCACCATCATGCCCAGCAAGGTGGTGCGCCTGGAGGTGCGATGCTGACCAACCTCGACCTCAGGGCGCGCGGCTGGCTCGCCAGCGCCGCACCCTGGACCAACGTCTACGGCCTGGCCTGGCAGTGGTGCGCTCGGGTGTGGGGGTGGCCGCGATCACCTGGGGCACGATGGTGCTGGAGTTCTGCCTGGCACTGGGGCTGGTGCTGCCCAGGCGGCGCTGGCGGCCGCTGCTGCTGGCCGGGCTGGCGCTTCATGCCGGCATCGGCCTGCTGATGGGCTTGTGGAGCTTCGCCTTGGCGATGGCCGGCGCGCTGGTGTTGTTCCTGCACCCCTGGGAGAAGCCATTCACCCTGCCAGCCCAGCACCTGGCACGCCTGCGACGCCAGTTCCGGCCAACGGCTATGGGAGTGCTCCGGGCCCCCACCGGGCCGGTCGCTCCGCTGACGAAGATCGTGCTCATGGCGGGTGAACGGGGCTTCGCTAGGCGGGAATCCTGCCGAGCTGTTTCATCTGAGAGAAGACGTCGACGACCCCCCAGATCTCAGCGATTCGGCCGTTGACGAAGCGGAAGATGAAGATCTCGTTGTAGGTGACGGATTTGCCGGTTGGCGGGAGGCCCATGTATTCACCCTGGTGGGTCCCGGTAACGGAGTTCCTGCCGACGACCTTGTCCCCCTCTTCGATCAGATCCTCGACCGTAACGTGAAGGTCGGGGAAGGCCCGGTGAAGCACCGCCATCACTTGCTTGAGTGCCTGTGCCCCTGTCGCGCCAGTCGGCACTGGTGCGTGGAACAACACGTCTGGCTCGACTGTCTCGTCGATCGTCTGCGAGATGAGCTCCGCGCCGCCGTTGATGGCGTCCTGGAGGCGCCTGATCGTCGCCTTGTTGCTGGTTGCCTGGGCTGTTGACATGTGGCTTCTCCTCGGGTTGATATGAACATTCGGGTGGTGACCGCTGCTCACAGCGGGGACTGGGCTGCCGGTGTGCGGCAGCCCGTCCGGGTCGGGTGACTTCTGGAGGACGGCCTCGATCTCGAGGCTGATCGACACCTTGTCGCCGATCGCGATGCCACCGCCGTCCATCGGGATGCTGAGGTCGATGCCGAAGTCGCGCCGGTTGATCTGCGTGGTCGCGGAGAAGCCGGCCCGCTGCCCGCCCCACGGGTCCGGGCTGAACCCGTTCACCTCGACGGCCAGCGGCACCTGCCGGGTGACGCCGTGCAACGTCAGCGCACCGTCGATGACCCAGCCGTCGTCGGTCCCTCCGATGCCGGTGGAGCGGTAGCGCATCGTCGGGTACTGCTCGACCTCGAAGTAGTCGGGGGAGCGGAGGTGGTTGTCGCGCTGCTGATTGCCGGTGTCGATGGACGCGAGGTCGATCGTCGCGGCAATCGACGAGCCCAGTGGGTCCTCGCTCGTGACGATCGTGACGTCGTAGCTGGTGAACCGGCCGCGCGCCTTGGCGACCATGAGGTGCCGGACAGAGAAGGCGATCTCGGAGTGCACCGGGTCGGCCTTCCAGGTGCCGGCCAGGTAGCCCGGGATCGTGACGGTCGCGGGGGCGGAGTTCATGGCTTCTTCCATGGATGTGGTGCCGCGGCTACGCGGCGCGGGCGGTGGTGGGGGCGCCGGGAGTGGCCAGGGTGTCGGCCAGGCGCGATCGCAGGACGGAGAAGCCGGTCATGATGTCGCTGAGCTTCCGGTTCGGTGGATGGCGGGTTCTTCTCAGCTATCCGACGACGCATCCCCTCGGAATGTCAGGCGACGTGCCAGCCTCACATTCCGGTGCGGTGTCTCGTCGACCTGGTGAGGGCAGATGCGACCAAGGGAGGTTGGCGGCACCATGAGCACCCGATCTGGGCAAGGAGGCGGCCGGCCGGACCCGGGCTTGAGCGCGATCATGAGCGAGCGGCGCCAGCTGATCAATCTCACCTATCGGCTGCTGGGCTCCCTGGCCGATGCTGAGGATGCCGTGCAAGAGACCTACGCCCGCTGGTACGCCATGTCCCAACAGCAGCAGGAAGCCATCGAATCCCCCGGCGGCTGGCTGACGAGGGTCGCCAGCCGCATCTGCCTGGACCTGCTCGGCTCGGCACGGGCCCGGCGGGAGCGCTACGTGGGCGAATGGATCCCCGAGCCACTGCCCGAACCTGCGGAGTGGATCACCGGGCCGTCGGGCAGTGCCACGGTCGACCCGGCCGACCGGGTCACCCTCGACGAGTCGATCAGCATGGCCTTCCTGGTCGTGCTCGAATCGATGACCCCGGCCGAGCGCGTCGCGTTCATCCTCCACGATGTCTTCGGCTACTCCTTCGCCGAAGTCGCCGAGATCGCCGGCCGGACCCCGGCGGCATGCCGCCAGCTGGCCACCTCAGCCCGCCGCCGCATCCGCGCGTCGCAGGCTCCCGCGACTCCGGCAGCCCAGCAGGCCGGCGTCGTCAGGGACTTCAAGCAGGCATGGGAAGCCAACGACATCGGCGCCCTCATCGGCCTCCTCGACCCCGGCGCCACGGTGATCGCCGACGGCGGCGGCCTCGCCAGCGCCGCGCTCCGCCCCATCGAAGGCGGCGAGCAGGTCGCGCGCTACCTGGCCGATCTCGCCGACCGGGCACCCAACAACGTGACGTTCCTGGAGCGTACGGTCAACGGCCAGCCCGGTCTGGTAGCTCAGCAAGACGGCGTCACCGTGACGGTGTTCGCGTTTGACGTCGCAGGCGACCGGATCAAGCACATCTGGGCAGTACGCAACCCCGACAAGCTCCGGCCCTGGACGACGGGCTGACGCGCGTCTGCCTACCATCGGGTCCGCTGAGAGCCGCCGCCACCCAGCCTCCCCTGCCTTCCCAGGCGGGCTGGGCCACCACGGCCCCGCCAGAGAGGCGTCGCATCAATTCTCAGCCTCAGTTGGTGCCAACCGCTTCGGGTGCTCCCGCTGCCAGGCAGCCAGGACCCGGTCGACCTCCGGGCGGATCCGCTCGCGGGCCTCCGCCCGGGGCACGCCAGCCATCAGCAGCTCGTCATAGCTGGTGTCCTGGTGCCGCACCGAGGCCATCACCGCCAGCGTCATCGCCTCCTCATCCAGGGCGCGTCCCGCCGCCGAGCGGCCCACCCGGCCGCTGCCGCGCATGGCGGCGTGCCGGGCGATCGCCTCGGCCCGCTGCGTCGGGCAGCCCGGAAACAGCCGCACGATCTGCTCGGCCATCTGTGCCTGCAGCACCAGGTCCTGCTCGGCGCGGTGCTGCCGGTCCCGCTCCCGGCGGCGGCTACGCACCTCCTCGTCATCCAGGCAGCGTGCCTCCGCCTCCGCAAGCGCCGTCGCCTCCACCAAGATCCCCTGGCGTTCGTAGCGCTTGCGGGCACGGCTGAAGCGCACCACCACCGCCGCCAGGCGGCTTGCCTGCTTGGCGCGGCGACTCAACGTCGCGTTCCCGGCGGGCAGGAACACCAGATGGTCCAGGTCCGCGCAGCCAAGGCACAGCGGGCCGGCGTCCTCCAGCATCAGCAGCGCACCCGACCCGCCGCAGTTGGTGCAGTCCCACGGGTTGAGCGCCTCGATCGCCACCAGGTCGGGCGGCTTGCTGTGCCGCTGGATGAGCCGCTCTCGGGCCGCCTCCGGCAGATCAGCTCGAATCCAGTGCGTCCGCCAAATCCGCTCGACGGCCTGCTCGCCGTCGACGGTGAACCGCAGCGCCCGCCGGTCGCGGGTGGCGGCAACATAGGCGATCTCACTCGGCATGAGACCCTTGCCCTGCGCCCAACGGTGCAGGTGCTCCAGCGCCGTAGCCAGCTTGTCCGGCCGCATTTGGAGCACGTCCTCCAGGCACGCGACGCGTCCTTGCCGCCACGCGTCGACCAGGTTGTGCGGCAGCCAGCCGATCGCCGTGAGCACGTCGATGGGGGAGACCGCCTTGTCGTGGGTCAGCACCGCCTCTGCGGCGGCGACCACCCGGCGCTCGAGTTTCGACTGTGGCTGTCCGCCAGTGACGGCACTGCTAGACATGCACGAAAGGATAGTGCGCCGCGAAGGCGCGAGTGGAAGCTGATCACTCGCTGAGCCGGGAAAGCTCCGCGTCATCCCGTGTTCAAAGGGGGAAGACGCTGAATGCCGGCAGCGGCTCGACAGACTGGTGCGCGGCCTCCCACGGTGTGGACGCTAAACGTGCAGCAGATAAACTGCACGACGCAAGAACGCTTGCTTGGACGGTCGCCGCGGGAGGTGACGTGGGCGCGGTCGCGGGCTACCGGATCCACGCCTGGGGTGAGGACCCGCGCTGGGAGATGATCGAGGTCCGCGACCCCGGTCGCGGCGAGGTGCTGGTCGAGGTGTCCGCCTGCGGGGTCGGCCGCACGGTCCTCAACTGCGTCGACGGCCAGCTCGACCGCGCCCCGGAGCGGCTGCCCCTGGTCCCCGGCCATGAGGTCGTCGGCCGCATCGCCGCGGTCGGGGAGGGCGTGACTGCCCCGGCGATCGGCGACCGGGTGATGGCCTACTTCTACCTGTCATGCTATCGCTGCCGCGCCTGCCTGCGCGGTACCGAGTCGCGCTGCGAGCGGCTCGCCGGCTGGTACGGCGTGCACCGCGACGGCGGCTACGCCCCCCGCACGGTGCTGCCGGCAGGCAACGCGTTGCCGCTGCCCGAGGCGATCGGAGACGCCGAGGCGACCGTGATCCCCGACGCGGTCGCCACCTCGGTGCACGTCTGCTGTACCCGCCTCGGCCTTGGGCCCGGTGACACCGTCGCAGTGGTCGGCGCGGGCGGGGGCGTCGGCATCCACATGGTCCAGGTCGCCGCGTCCTGCGGCGCGGCCGTCGCCGGGCTGGAGCGCACCGACGACAAGCTCGCCCTGGTCGAGGCGCACGGCGCGTTCCCGGTCGACGCGCGCGACCTCCGCACCGGCGCCGGGCCGGACCTCAAGCAGTTCGGCGGCGCCGCCGACGCGGTCATCGACCTGGTAGGCACGCCCGACAGCCTCGCCTGGGGTCTGGCCCACCTGCGCAGCGGCGGGCGCCTGTGCGTGCTCACCACCTTCCCCGGCGTCAGCCTCGGCGTCGACCCGCGCCAGCTCGTCTTCCAGGAGACCGCGGTCGTCGGCAGCCGCTACGCCTCCCGCGCCGAGCTCCTCCAGGCCGCGGCGCTGGTGGCCGCCGGGACGGTGCGGCCGGTGGTCGGCGCGACCGCCGGCCCCGCCCCCGGCGAGGTCCTGGAGCTGCACCGCGCGCTGCGGGCCGGGACGCTGCGCGGCCGCGGCGCGCTCGTCTGGTCCCGCTGAGGGATGAGGCTGCTGCGCGGTCCGCCCTACAAGCTGTGGACCGACCTCGGCCTGGAACAGACCGGCGTGCGGCTGATCCGTCCCGCCAAGCAGAACGCGCTGCCCAGCAGCGACGGCCGCACGCTGGTCGTCGACGCCGACCTGGAGCGGACGCTGGCCGCCATCGGCCGTCTGGACAGAGCCGACGCGAGCCGCTTCGCCGCCTTCTTCGAGGAGGCCCGGCGCCTTTCCCGCACGGTCATCGAGCCGCTGCGGTGCTCGCCGCCGCTGCCGCCTGACGAGCTGGAGAATCATCTCAGCCGCAGCGCCGATGGCCGGCGCTTCCACGCGCTCGCCAGTTGGAGCGCCCTGGACCTGATCCGCGAGCGGTTCCGCAACGAGCGGCTCCGCGCCCTGCTGGCCTTCGCTGCGGCGCTCCGCGGCTACCTGCCGGTCCTCGACGTGCCCGGCACCGGCTACGTCGTAGCGCAGGCGGTCGCCGGGTTGGTCGACTGCTCGTTGGTCGAGGGCGGCAGCTACCAGCTTGCCCGGGCGCTTGCCGCGCGGCTGTATCAGCACGGCGGCTGGGCGCTGGCGGGCGAGCGGGTTGCCGGCATCGCCGTCCGCGCAGGCCGCGCCTGCGGCGTGGCGCTCGCCTCGGGCGGCTTTGTCGCGGCCAGGCGGGCGGTAGTCTCCAGCGCCCCAGCGCCGTTCACACTGCTCGACCTCGCCGGCCGCGAGCACCTGGACCGCTCGCTGGCCGAGACACTGGCGGCCTACCCGTGGAACGGGGAGGCGCTGATGGGCATCCACCTCGCCCTGCGCCAGGCGCCCCGCTTCGCCGGCCAAGACGCCGACGACGGCGCCGGGGCGTTGAATCTGTGTCTTGGCTACGAGACCAGCCAGGACGTCGAGCGGGACTTGCACCGGGTGCGCGCCGGCGCGCTGCCCTCGGCGGTCGCGCTGCACGCCAGCGTCCCCACCCGCTTTGACCCCTCCCAGGCGCCGCCCGGGCGGCATACCGCGTTCGGCTGGCAGTTCGTGCCGTCGCGGCCGGGCGGCGGCGACGCCTCGTTCTGGACGCCGGCCGCCTGCGAGCGGCAGGCCGCCGCCATGGTCACGACCTGGGTGCGCTACGCCCCCAACGTCGCCGACGCCGAGCTGGCGCGGGCGGTCCACTCACCGCTGGACACCCAGCGGCTGCTGCCGTCGATGTGGCTGGGGGACCGCCACCACGGCAGCTATCACCCCGACAACACCTTCGGCCGGCGGCCCTGCCCGGAGCTGGCCGGCTACCGCACCCCCATCGACGGCCTGTACCTGTGCGGCTCCAGCAGCCACCCCGGCGGCAGCGTCAACGGCCTGGGCGGCTACAACGCCGCCGGTGTGATCGCCGGCGACCTCGGCCTGGACCCATGGTGGCGGCCGGTCCACTCCCGCGACGCCCTAGCCGCGCTGGCCGCGTAGCCCACATAGCTGCCGCCTAGCTAGCCGCGGAGAGTGGCTAGTAGGTTTGGAGTGACCGGTTATCGACCGATGTCCACCTTGGTAAGCCGTTCGGTTAGCCCGCTCGTCCATCCTGCCTCGCACTCGCAATGAACCCGAGCGTGAGGTGGACCTACCTCAGCGCGGGCGCGAGCCGGGCCAGCCGGAACGGAACCGGAGGCGGATCAGTCGAGCAGGAACGACCGCCCCTGTCCGCGTCCACGACGCCTCGACGCCGCGGCCTCGGCCTTCCGGCGCCTCGAACTCGAACCCCGGCGACTGCCCTTGGCTGTTGCCCTGACCGCGGCATCGGCTGATGCGGGGTGGCGACGAGGAGCGGGTCCGGACGGCCGTTGCCCGTTTGTCAGGCCGAGGTCTTTCGCTGAGAGGGAGCGGGCCTGGACCAGTTCGGTCACATGCGCGTAGACCATCATCGTCACGACCGGGCTGGCATGGCCGAGCCGCTTGGCGACCGCGATCGACGGGATCTGCCGGGCGATCAGCCAAGTCGCGTGGGTGTGGCGCAGGTCATGGAAATGCAGGCCGCGGTAGTCGGGCCACAGGTGGGCAAGCTTGGCGTCCTTGAGCGCCTCTTTCCAGACCCGTGCGAAGTTGCTGCTGGAAAGCTGGCCGCCGTTCCCGCGCGAACCGCCGGGGGAGGTGAACACCAGCTCGTCGTCTTCGTCGCCGACGAGCTTGCGATGGGCGGTCAGGGCGGCCACCGTCTCCTGGTCCAGGGCGATCTCGCGCCGGCCGGCCTTGGTCTTCGGGCCCCTCTGGCGGCCTTTGCCCGAGCGGGACGGGTCGCTGACCGCTTTGGTGATGCGCACCCTGCCGACGCCCTGCACCGCGCCGTCGTCGAAGGGGGCGTCGAGGTGCAGGTCACCCCACCGCAGCGCGATCAGCTCCCCCCACCGCAGCCCGGTCAGCGCCGCCACCAGCACCAGCGCGCGGTAGCGCGCCGCGATCGTGCTGGCGAGCGTGTTGAGCTGGGCGCGGGTGAGCCACACCTCCCGGGCATCGGCCGGCAGGTTTTTGACGTTGGGGACCCGTCCGGCGCCGCTGCGGCGCAGCAGTGGAGAGCGTTCCAGGTAGCTGTTGTCGACGGCGGCGTTGAGGATGGTGCCCACCAGCGACACGTAGGTGTTGACCGTCCGAGGCGAGAGCTGCTCGGCGACCATCTCGCCGCGCCACCTCCCGATGGTGTCGGCGTCCAGGTCGCCGAGCGGGATGTTGCCGAACCGCGGGATGACCCGCTTGTTCAGCTTGTATCTGGTGCCCTGGGCCGAGTCCGGGTGGGCCGGCTTCCAGGCTGGCCACCACTTGTCCGCCAGGTACTGGCCGAAGGGCGTCTGCGCCTTCTCGTTCCCGGCGACAGCAGTCGGCGGCGGCGGGGGAGCGGGCTCGGCGGCCTCGCCCCCGGCCTCAGTCTGGTTCGGATGCAGCACGGCTTCGAGGCCGTGGCGATTGACGCTGTCACGGGTCCGCTCGGCGGCGCGCTTGCTCTCGTACTCGCCGACCTTGACCTCGCCCTGCTTGGTTTCGTGGTAGACCCGGAACCGAGAGCGGGGATGCCGGACCGATGGGGGAACCTCGCGGATGTAGGCCATCCCTGTCATCCTTTCGTCGCAAGCGCGTCGGAGTCCCGGAAGACTTGGGAGTGGCACTGCCGGAAGATTCCCGGAAAAGTTCCGGAAGACTGGAGGTGAGATCGCGTCAGATGGTTCCGGCAGGAAGAGGCTGTAGTGCCTTCCACCTGCTAGGATACCACATCGAGGGCGTGTAGCTCAGGTGGTCAGAGCGCGTCGCTTACAACGACGAGGTCACAGGTTCGAGCCCTGTCACGCCCACAGACAAGTTGCAAACACTGTGTTTGTCCAAGTCACCGTCGTGATGGCGGGTCAGCCTTACGGGCGACCGTGGACCTGGGGGTCAGGGCGCGGATCGTGGCGTCGAGGGTCGAACGAGACGCCCTTGATGGACCCGCCCAGGATGAGCACCTTGGACGGTCAAAGGTCGCATTGCGGCCGTGGCGGTCTGCGGGGCTACCGTACCCGCGTGACCGCTGTACTCAGCGCCCTGCTGACGAATCAGCTCGGCGACTATCGAGGGGCGGGCTTCTCCCAGATTGAGACATGCTGGGGGCTCTCGCTGGTGAAGGCTTCCCGCGTCCACCCGCCCCACCGCTCGCGCAGCCGCAGCCCGGCGAGCTGGGCCATCAGGTCAAGTTCGGCCGGCCACACATACCGAAACGGGATCGAGGTGAACTCGCCACCGCCGTCGGCGATCTCGGCGTAGTGCCCGCGCATCGCCTGGGTGGCGACGTCGTAGGAGTACAACACCCACCGGGTTGGGCTCACCTGCCACGGCAGGACGTTTTGGCCGGGCGGGAGCCTGCGCAGCTCGGGGACCCTGACCTCGATGACGAAAAAGCCGCCAGGCGCAAGGTGCGCTGCGGCGTTGCGGAAGCAGGCCACCTGCGCCGCCTGCGTGGTCAGGTTCATGATCGTGTTGAAGACCAGGTACACCAGCGAGAACGTCCCGTCCACCCGGGTCGCCGCGAAGTCGCCGATGGTCACACCGACCTGCTCGCTGCCCGGCTTGGCACGCAGCCGCGCGACCATCGCCTGCGACAGGTCAATGCCATGGACCGCGACGCCACGACCTGCCAGCGGCAGCGCGATCCGCCCGGTACCGATGCCCAGCTCCAGGGCCCGGCCGTCGCCGGCGAGCTCTGCCAGCAGCTCGACCGCCGGGTCCACGGCGCCGGGCTCGAAGATCTCCGACGACTCGTCGTAGCGGGCCGCGACTCGCTCGCCGAAGTAGCCGTCCTCGTCCTTATCGTCCATCGCCGGACGGTACCGCACGAGGCCGCCGCAGCGCTCGCAAGCACTAGCGCTTGTGTTGCGGGCGAGGGAAGTGAGGTGAGACGGGGAAGGGTCGCTCGTCGACAATGCGTTTCATCACGATCGTCGAGGTGAGCCGCCGCACCCCGGGCAGTGTTGCGAGTTTCTCGTCGCGGAGGTTTTGGTAGGCGTCGAGGTCGGCGGTGGCGACGCGGACGAGGTAGTCGGGGTCTCCGAAGAGCCGTTCTGCGTGGTGCACCTCTGCGACCTTCGCCAGGGCGCTCTCGAATTCCGCGATCGTCGCCGCGTCCTCTCGATCCATCGTCACAAACACCAGGACCTCGAAGCCGAGACCGATCGCGGCGGGATTGACGACGGCTCGGTATCCGCGGATCGCTCCCGAATGTTCCAGCTCGCGCAGCCGTCGGTGGCAGGGAGCCACGCTGAGCCTGACTCGCTGAGCTAGCTCAGTCACGGTGAGCCGCCCCTCCGCCTCAAGCTCAGCAATGATCTTCCGATCAATCGCGTCCATCACAAGGATTATTGCAGAACCTGAGCGATCTGCGCATAGATCTGCAACAAAAATCCGGTCCTGGTGACGTATCTTACCTTTTGAAGGACCGCCCTTCGTGCCGGAGGCGGACAAACGATCATGGGTGACTTCCTCGACTACGCACCGATCGCCGCGGCGGCGTTTGCGATCCCCCAGTTCCTGCCCCAGATCCTCAAACTACGGGCCACTGACGACACCGCCGGCGTCTCCTGGTCGTGGGCGACGCTCACAAGCGTGAACAACGCTGCCTGGTTCGCCTACTTCGCGCTTTCAGGGTATTGGGCGGCGCTGGTGCCGTCCTCCTCTGCGACGCTCCTGGCCGGTGCGCTCGCGGCGATGCTCGCCCTGCGCGGACAGGCGGGGGCGCGGCCGACGGTCCTGATCAGCAGTTGGGCCGCGCTCCTCATCGCGGGATGCACCGTCGCCGGCCGCACCGGCCTGGGAACGCTGCTCACGGCAGCCTTCATCGTCCAGGTCACGCCGTCGATCTGGACCGCCTACCGAACAGATCGCCCCACGGGAGTCGCACGCGGAACCTGGATGCTCATCCTGGGTGAGCTGTCCTGCTGGACGATCTTCGGCGTCCACAAGTCCGACCCACGTCTGGTCACCCTCGGCTTCACCGGAGTCACCGCAAGCGCGCTCATGCTCACCCGGATCCGCCGCACCAGCGGCAACGAACGGTCAAAAGCGCCCTGGCGCGCAAGCTGATCCGGGCTCGCCTGCCACGGCCAGGCGGAGTGGTGTCGGCGGAGTCGACGCTAGCCTGGAAGCGTGCGGTGGTGCGTGGTGAGGAGATGATGAGGTCATGAGATGAACCGCGACTTGGGCGACGGGCTTGAACTCGACGACGCGAAGGAGCGGATCGACCTCGATGCGGTCCACTGGTTTCTTTCGGAGGTGAGCTACTGGGCCAAGGGGCGTCCGCGCGAGGTGCAGGAGCGGCTCGTCCGGGAGGCCGCCCGGGTGATCGGGCTCTACCATCACGGACGCCAGATCGGCTTCTGCCGCGCGGTGAGCGATGGCGTCGTGTTCGCCTACCTGGCGGACGTTTATGTTCTGCCCGAGCACCGCGGCCGTGGGCTGGGGGAGCAGCTTGTGCGTGAAATGGTGGAGTGCGGACCACTGGCCGGCCTGCGGTGGCTGCTGCACACCGGCGACATGCACCCGCTATACCGCAAGCTCGGCTTCGACGCCCCGGACTACAAGCTGATGGAGCGGCCACGGGCGGCAAGGAGGTCCTGATGGGACACGATCCCACTAGGCGAGGCCCTTGGTGAGGAGCGGCGGGAGGTGGCGCTGCACCCACCGGGTGGCCTGCTCATAAGCGAAGGCGAGCTGCAGCACGGCCAGGTCGGCGTGGTGCCTGCCGATCAGTTGGATGCCCATCGGCAGGCCGGCGTCGCTGAACCCGACTGGGAGGCTGATCACCGGCAGCCCGGCCAGGGTCCACGGGGTGACCACTTCCATCCAGCGGTGATAGGTGTCCATCTCCACGCCATTGATCTCGCGCGGCCAGGTGACCTGGGCGTCGAACGGGAACACCTGCGCAGTGGGGACGAGCAGGTACTCGTAGGTTTCGAGCATGGCGTTCACGGCCTGGTACCACGCGGTCCGCTGCAGGGTGTTATGCCACACGTCCAGCGCGGTCAGCCGCAGCATGCCCTCGACCTCGAAGACGACCTCCGGTTTCAGCAGAGCGCGCTGGGCGGGGTCGCGGTAGAGGGGATAGAGCGCCCCGCCGACCAGCCAGTGCCGGAAGGTGCGCCACAGGGGCCACAGCGCTGCGGTGGGGAAGTCGGGCAGGGACTCCTCCACGGCACAGCCGAGGTTCTCGAAGACCGGCAGCGCGGCCCGGCACAGGTCGAGGATGCCCGGCTCCATCGGCAGGTAGCCGTCCCAGTCGCCGAGGAAGGCGATCCGGGTGCCCCGGAAGCTGCGTTCGAGCTGTCCGCTGCGGGCGAAGACCTCCGGGTCCTGGTCGGTCGCCAGCGGGTAGCGGTCGTCACCGCCGGCCAGGACCGACAGCAGCAGCGCCAGGTCGGTGACCGTGCGGGCCATGGGGCCGTCGACGCCGCCCTGGGCGACGAACACGTCGGCGGCCGGGACGCTGGGAACACGGCCGAACGACGGCCTAAAACCGAGAATGTTATTGAACGCGGCAGGGTTGCGCAGCGACCCGCCGAAGTCGCTGCCGTCGGCGACGGCCTGCATGCGCAGGGCCAGCGCGGCCGCTGCGCCGCCGCTGCTGCCGCCGGCGGTCTTGGTGGTGTCGTAGGGGTTGCAGGTAGTGCCGAAGACCGGGTTGTAGGTGTGGGAGCCGAGGCCGAACTCGGGCGTGTTGGTCTTGCCGATGATGATGGCGCCGTGCCGCTTCATCCGCTGGACGAGGAGCTCGTCCTCCTGCGGCACGTAGTCGGCGAAGAGCGGCGAGCCTTGGGTGGTGCGGATGCTCTTGGTCAGCACCAGGTCCTTGATGGCCTGGGGAAAGCCGTGCAGGAAGCCCTGGTACTGCCCGCGGGTCAGTTGGCGGTCCCGGACCTGCGCCTGCCGCAGCAGCAGGTCGGGGTCCTGCAGCGACACGATCGCGTTGACGTGCCCGTTGATCCGGTCGATGTGTTGGAGGTAGGCGGTCATCACCTCGACGCATGACACCGTCCGGTCCTTGATCGCCCTGGCGAGATCCACGGCGTCCAGCATCACCAGGCCATGACCGTGGATTTTGCCTTGGAATTCGGCGGGCGCGGCGTCGGCGGGCATGGCATTGAGCATACTGCCTCGCCAATCACCCCACCCGTGTCGTATCACGCCGAACAGGGCGGCGCACCGGGCGTCCGCAGACGCGCGGTGCGCCGCGGACGGCGAACGCTACGAGACGGAGGCGATCACGCCGATGGCGTGGCCCTCGGGGTCGGCGAACTGGCCGATCAGGACCTCGGGGGTGATCTGGTCCGGGCCCATCAGGCGCTTGCCGCCGAGGCTTTCCGCCTTGGCGAGTGCGGCCTCGACGTCGGGGACCTCGACGTAGAAGGTGACGTGCCCGGGGTATCCCTCGGGGCCGACCCCGACGCCGCCGCCGATCCCGACGCCGTCGGCGTTGGTGTTGCCCTCACGCGCTACGGATCCGTAGTTCATTGGGTTGTTGGCGTCGATCTCCCAGCCGAACAGGTTGCTGTAGTAGGCCTGCAGCTTGGCCGCATCCTGACCGATAACCTCAAAGTGGACAACTGGCTGTCCCATGTTGTGCTCCTCTCCGCGTCTGCGTCCGCGCCGTGACCAGCGCTTGGGCCGGGCTTCATGGTTTGAGACCGTGGGTTCCCCCGAAACTCATCGCCCTCGCTCAACGTTAGACCAGTGGTGGGACAGTCAGCAGATCGCCTGGTGCTGCGCCCGCGAGGGTGGGGTCGAGGATGGCCACGGTGCGGGCGGTCACGTCGGCGCGGCGCAGGCGGTCGAAGGCGGCCTCGATGCCAGACAGGTCGGTGAAGTCGGAGATGCCGGTGGTGAGGTCAAGGCGGCCGTCGGCGGCCAAGAGGGCGAGGTCGGCGAGGTCGGTGGCCGGGTCACCGGAACCGTAGTAGGAGCCCTTGAGGCCCTTCTCGGCGAGCAGCTCGATGCCGGGGATCGACACATCGATGCCCTTGGGGACGATGCCGACCACCACCGCGGTGGCGCCGGGGCGCAACAGGTCCCAGACCAGGCGGACGGTCTCGGGGCGGCCGACCACCTCGAAGGCATGATCGACACCGCCGCTGGCGCCGGTGAGCGCGCGGGTGGCGGCGACTGGCCCCGGGTCGTCGTGGCGCGAGTCGAGCGCGTGCGTAGCCCCCGCCGCCAGGGCGCGGTCGAGCTTGGCGGGATCGCGGTCGACCGCGACGACCGGCGCGGCGCCGGCCAGGCGCGCAGCGGCGATGACCTGGAGGCCGACGCCGCCGCAACCCACCACTGCGACGCTGTCGCCAGGCTGGACCCGGGCGGCGTGGCGGACCGCGCCGTGCCCGGTGACCACCGCGCAGCCGAGCAGGGCTGCCTGCCACAGCGGTAGCGCGGCTGGGACCGGGACGGCCGTGCCGGCTGGGACCACGCAGCGCTCGGCGAAACAAGAGACGAAGTTGAAGTGCTTGAGCGGCCTGCCGTCCGGCAGCGACAGGCGTGAGGTCCCGTCGAGCAGCGTCCCCGCCTGGGAATGGTCGTCGGCGGTGCTGCAGAGGTTGCGCCGGCCGGCCAGGCACTCGGGGCAGTGGCCGCAGCTCGGCACGAAGCAGAACGCCACCCGGTCGCCGGGTGCGACGTGGGTGACGCCCGGACCGGTCTGCTCCACCACACCGGCGCCCTCATGGCCGAGCACGGTCGGCCAGCGCCCCTCCCCAATATGCCCCTCGGCAAGATGCAGGTCGGAGTGGCACACCCCAGCGGCGGCCACCCGCACCAGCAACTCGCTGGCGCGTGGCGCCTCCAACCGAATCTCCTCGACCTGAAGCGGCGTGTGGGCCTGGTGCAGCACGGCCGCGCGGACCAGCGTCGTCGCCGCCGCCAACGAACTCACCCGACCCGGTATTGTTCGAGGGCCTCCAGATCGGGCGTGACGCCGAGGCCGGGGCCGGGCGGCGGGGTGATGGTGCCGTCGGCGGCGACCTCGACAGGGGCGGGCAGTAGCCAGTCGCGGCGCTCCGGCGACCACGCCGGCGGGTCCAGCGGCACCTCCACGTAGGGACAGGTCGAGACCGCCAGCGCGAGGTGGAGGTTGGCGACCAGTCCGAGCCCGTTGGTCCAGGTGTGCGGTGAGAACGATCGGCCGCATAGGCTCGCGAGCGCGGCGACCTGCCGGCAGCCGCTGATGCCGCCGGCCAGCACCACGTCGGGCTGGATCACGTCGACCCCGCCGCGCAGCACCAGGTCGCGGGCCTCGTGGAGCTGGCGGACCATCTCGCCGGCCGCGACCCGGATCGAGGTGCGCCGCCGCAGCGCCCGGTAGCCGTCCAGGTCGTCGGTGGGCAGCGGCTCCTCCAGCCAGTAGACGCCGAGCCGCTCCAGCTCGGCGGCGCACTGCGCGGCGGTGGGAACGTCCCAGCGGGGGGTGACGTCGCCGGCCATGCGCCAGCCCTGGTTGGCGTCGACCATCAGCTCGACCTGGGTGCCGAGCGCGTCGCGGACCGCCTGCACCACCTCCAGGTCGTCGCGCCAGTCGGTGTGGTGGAAGCGCAGCTTCAGCGCGCGGATGCCGCGGCGGTGCAGCTCCTCGGCCCGCTGGACCCGCTCCTTGGGCTCGACCAGCTCGCCGGTGGAGGCGTAGGCGAGCAGGCGCTCCGAGCGGCCCCCGAGCAGCTGCCACAGCGGCACGCCGAGCGCCCGCCCGACAAGGTCCCACACAGCCACCTCGACGGTCCAGGGACGGCCGCCGTGGAAGTCCACGGTCGCGCAGAGTTGCTGGACCCGCTCGCTCCGCAGCGGGTCGGTGCCGCTGAGCAGCGCCTGGAGTTGCGCGGCGTCGGGCAGGTGCAGGTGATCGCCGCTCGCATAGCCGCAGAGGCCGTCGTCGGAGCGCACGATCACGATGGTGGCGTCGAGGGCGGCGCGCGGCACCGGGTCCCAGGCGGCCCGGAACGCCGGATCGAGCCGGCGGCGGTAGCGGCGGGTCTCGATGGCCGCGATCCGCATCAGCCCGGCCCTTCCCCGGAGGGGGTGCCTGCGGCGCCGGCTTCGGTGGGCGGCGCACCCTCAAGCTGCAACCGCCGCAGATCATCGATGGGGATGTGGCAGCGCAGGAAGTGGCCGGGTTCTTCCTCGGCCAGGGGTGGCTCGGACTGCTCGCAGATCGCGCCGAGCTTGCGGGGGCAGCGGGTGTGGAACACGCACCCGGACGGCGGGGAGGCGGCGCTCGGGATCTCGCCGGAGAGGCGGATCCGCTCGCGGGCGGCGGCGGGCTGGCCGTTGCCGTTGCTGCCGCCGTTGGAGTTGGCGCTGGCGCTGGTCGCGCCGGGGAGGATCGGCGCGGCTGACAGCAGCGCCTCGGTGTAGGGATGGTGGGGTCCCTTGAAGACCGCCTCGGCTGGGCCGACCTCCATCAGCCGCCCGAGGTAAAGCACCGCGATCCGGTCGGCGACAAAGCGCACCACCCCAAGGTCGTGGGAGATGAACAGGTAGGTGACCCCGCCGCGCTGCAGGTCCACCAGCAGGTTGAGGATCGCGGCCTGCACCGAGACGTCGAGCGCGGAGGTCGGCTCGTCGCACACCACCATCCGCGGGTCCCCGGCGAACGCCCGCGCGATCGCCACGCGCTGCTTGAGGCCGCCGGACAGCTGCGACGGCTTGGCGTCCAGCACCGGGCGGTCGAGCCGGACGGCGTGGGTCAGCTCCAGGATGCGCCGCTCGCGCTGGGCGCCGCGCAGCCCGAGGAGCTTGGCCAGCGCCCGGCCGATGATGCGGTGCACCGAGTGGCGCCGGTTGAGTGAGGCGTCAGGGTTCTGGAACACGATCTGCAGCTCGCGGACCTGCTCGGCGGAGCGCTGCCCGATGCGGGCACCGAGCGGTGTGGCGTCCAGCTCGACGATCGAGCCGCTGTCCGGCCCGGTCAGCCCGAGCAGCGTCCGCGCCAGGGTGGTCTTGCCGCTGCCCGACTCGCCCACCAGGCCGAGCACCTCTCCCCGCTGGACCGCCAGGGAAATGCCGGCGAGCGCCTGCACCTCGCGGCCGTCCTGGTGGAACGTCTTGGAGAGGTGCTCCAGCCGTATCACCACACCATCGGGGGCCCCGGCCGCGGCGGCCGCGCGGGCGGCGGGCGCCGCGACCATCGGCAGCGTCTGGGCCCGCTCGTGGAAGAAACAGCGGCTCAGGTGCTCAGCGCGTGCCTCGTACAGGTCCGGTTCCTCTTGCCGGCAGCGATCCTCGGCCAGGCCACAGCGGTCGGCGAACACGCACCCGGGGATGTCCGCGCCGATCCGTGGCGGGAACCCCGGGATGGTGGCGAGCGGGCCGTGGCCCTTGCTGTCACCCCATTTGGGGACCGAGCGCAGCAGCCCGACCGTGTAGGGGTGGCGGGGGTCGCCGAGCAGGGTCTCGGTGGCACCTTCCTCGACCAGCCGCCCGGCGTACAGGACCCCGATGCGGTCGCACATGCGGGCGATCACGGCGAGGTTGTGGCTGATGAACAGCACGCTGGTGCGGTACTCGCGCCGCAACGCCGCGACCAGCGCCTCCACGGTGGCGTCCAGGCCGGTGGTGGGCTCGTCGAGGATCAGCAGCGACGGGTCGCAGGCCAGTGCCATGGCGATCACCACCCGCTGCTGCATGCCGCCGGAGAGCTGGTGCGGGTAGCGGCGCAGCACCCCGGCGGGGTCGGAGATGCGCACCTTCTCCAGCATGGCGCGGGCGCGCTCATGAGCCTCGTCCTTGCCAACCCCGAGCACCCGGAACGACTCGGCGACCTGGTCGCCCACCCGGATCGACGGGTTCAGTGCGGTCCCGGGATTCTGGTAGACCATCGACACGGTGGCGGCGCGGAGCTTGCGCAGTGCGGCCTCGTCCATGCGGAACAGCTCGGCGCCGTCGATGCGGATCTTGCCCGCCAGCACCCGCGCGTTGCGGGGCAGGTAGCGCATCGCCGCGAATGCCACCGTGGACTTGCCGCAGCCCGACTCGCCGACCAGCCCGTAGGCCTCCCCCCGCGCGACCTGGAAGCTGACCCCGCGGATAGCCTCCCGGTCGACGCCCCGCACGCGGTAGGCGAGCCGGAAGTCCTCCACATCCAGGGCGGGGACGCTCGCTGAGACCGAGTCTGGGGCCGGGGCCGGGGCAGATAGGCTGCTCATCGTTCGAACACCTGGCTGAGGGCGTCGGAGATCAGGTTCACGCCGACGACCAGGCTGGCGATGGCGAGGGCGGGGAACAGGGTCGGCCACCAGATCCCACCGGCGATGAAGCCGTAGTCGGTGAAGATGGTCAGGCCCCAGTCCGGGGCGGGTGGCTGGATGCCGAAGCCCAGGAACGAGAGGGTGGCGACCGCGAAGATGGCGTAGCCGAGCCGCACCGTGAACTCCACCAGGACCGGCGCGGCGACGTTGGGGAGGATCTCCACGAACATGGTGTAGAGGGCGCGTTCGTTGCGGAGCTTGGCTGCCTGCACGTACTCAAGCTCCCGCTCGGCCAGCACCGCCGCCCGCACCGTCCGCGCGATGATCGGGGTGAACACCGTCCCGATCACCAGGATCACGGTGACGTCCGAGGGGCCGAGCGCCACCAGCGCGAGCAGCCCCACGATCACCACCGGCAGGGCCAGGAAAGCGTCGACCAGCCGCATCAGCACGTCGTCGACCGCGCCGCGGTAGAAGCCGGCGACCAGCCCGATGGCGGTGCCGGCGACGGTGCCGATCGCGGTCGCCAGCGGCGCGACTACCAGGATCCCGCGGGCGCCCGCGATCATCCTGGAGAGCACGTCGCGGCCAAGCTCATCGGTCCCGAGCCAGTTCGCCGACGACGGCCGGGCAAGCCGGTGGAGCACGTTGACCGCGAACGGGCTGTGCGGCTCGATCAGGCTCCCGAACAGCGCGCAAACCACCCACAACCCGACGATCACCGCGCCGGCCACGAAGGTGGGGGAGCGCCGCAGCGCTCGCCAGCGCTCCCGCCGGACCAGGCGCCGCTCTTCCTTTCCCCGCAGCGACTCGACCTCGGCGGCGACCTCGTCGTAGGTGCTCATTGAGGCCTCATTCCGTGCTCCCGTAGCGGATCCGGGGGTTGAGCAGCGAATAGGCGATGTCGGCGAGCAGTGTCACCACCAGGTAGACGGTGCCGACCACCAGGATCGTGCCCTCCAGCAGCGGGAAGTCCTTCTTCACGGCGGACTGATAGATCAGCTGGCCGATTCCCTGGTAGTTGAAGATCAGCTCGATCACCACCAGCCCGCCGATGAGGTAGCCGGTCTGGGTGGCGACCACCGCGATCGTCGGGAGCAAGCCGTTGCGCAGCACGTGGCGGCCGATCACCGCCGGCCGCGAGATGCCCTTGAGCACCGCGGTGCGGGTGTAGTCGGCGTCCAGCGCCTCGATCATACCCGAGCGGGTGATTCGGGCGATGTAGCCGAACAGCACGAACACCAGCGGTATCGCGGGCAGGATCAGGTAGTGGAACTGGGCGATGAGCCCGCTGCCGTCGGGGGCCTGGGCGGTGACCGGGAGCAGCCGCAGGTTCACCGCGAACACCAGGATCACCACGATGCTCCAGACGAAGTCGGGGACCACTGTGGCCGACAGGCCACCAACGGTCACGATCCGGTCAAGGGCGCGGCCGTTGGCCAGCCCGGCCACTACGCCGCCGAGGACGCCGAGCGGCACCACCAGCACGAACGCCACCAGGGCGAGCTTCAGCGAGTTGAGCAGCGCCGGGCCGAGCAGCGACGACACTGGCACCCGGAAGGAGAGCGAGTCGCCGAGCTGCCCGCGTACCGCACCCGACAGCCAGTCCCAGTACTGGACCAGGACTGGCCGGTCGGTGCCGAGCTCGTGGTTCAGCGTCTTGACCGCCCCGGGCGCGGCGAAGGGCCGCGCTACGACGTGAATCCCGCCCGGAGCATGCGGATGTGCCCCATGGCGGTCGGCTCGGTGTTGGCGATGTTGCTCTGCGTGGCGGTCAGGTGGGAGTAGAAGTACGGGAAGATGATCGGGGTCTCGTCCAGCAGCAGGGTCTCGATCTGCTTGGCGACGGCGCGCTGCGAGGTCAGGTCGACTGCGGCCACGTACTGCTTGACCAGCGCATCGTATTGCGCGTTGTGGAAGTGGGCCGAGTTCCAGGTGCCCTTCGAGGTGAGCGGGGCGCCGAGGAACACGTTGGGCACGCCCCGGTGGCCGTAGTCGGTGATCCCCATGGTCGAGTCGAGCCACGGCGATTTGCCGAACACCGCGTCGCCGTAATAGGTGCTCGCGTCGGTGACGTTGAGTTTTATCGTCACCCCGACCTTGCTGGCCGCGTCCTTGATCGCCTGCGCGAGTAGCGGGATCTCGAAGCCCTTCCAGGTCGCCAGCGTGACCGTGAAGCCGCCCGATTTGCCGGCGGCGGCAAGTAGCGCCTTGGCCTGGTCCACGTTCTGGGTGCGCTGCGCCACCGAGCTGTCGGTGGAGGGGAACGCCGGGGCGAAGGGGGAGTCGTTGCCGACCTTGGCCTTGCCATTGAACAGCCCCGTGACCAGGCCCTGACGGTCGAGCAGCAGGGCGATCGCCTGGCGCACGCGCTTGTCGGTGAAGGGCTCCTTGTCGGTGCGGAGGTGCACCTGCCGGTGCGCCGACGACGGCAGCTCCATGACCGTGAGGGACGGGTTGCTGAACAGCTGCTGGCCGGTTGAGGCCGAGAAGTGGCTCACCACGTCGAGGCTCTTGGACTGCAGTGCCAGCACCTCGGGCTGCTCGTCGGCGTAGAACTTGAGGGTGAGGGTGTCGAGCACCGGGAAGCCCGCCGAGGACTGCCAGTAGCTCGGGTTCTTCGCGAAGGCAACTTCCGCACCGGTCTTGAAGCTGGTCATCTTCCACGGCCCGGTGCCGATGAACGACTTCTCGTACTTGCCGCCGTAGTTATAGCTCGCCGGCAGGATGATGGTGTTGTAGTTGTCGGAGCTGACCAGGTACGGGAAGTTCCCGTTGGGCGCCTCCAGGTGGAACGCGACGGTGTTGTCGTCGACCGCTTGGACGCCGTCGGGGGTCAGCACCCCGCCAAAGGCCGAGAGCGCGTTCGACTTGCCGTTGGGGTCGGAGTGGGCCTTGAAGGTCTTGACCACGTCGGCTGCCTTCATCGGGCTGCCGTCGTTGAAGGTCACCCCCTGGCGCAGCTTGAAGGTCCACACCGACGCGTCAGCATTGGCGGACCAGGACTCGGCCAGCACACCGGAGAGCTTCAGGTCCTTGTCCGACCAGGTGAGGTACTCGCCGGCCTGGCCGAGCACGGCCAGCCCGCCCTCGTCGGCGACGGTGATGGGGTCGATCGCCCCGGAGGGCGCGACGATCCCGACGGTCATCGCGCCGCCCTTCTTGACCGGGCCGGCGCCGCTGCCTGGTGTCGCGTTGGTCGACTTCCCGCAGGCAGCGGCGACCAGGCCGAGCACCGCCGCCGACATCCCGAGCACCGACCCGCGGCGGATGAATTCCCGCCGCGACAGCCGGCCAGCGGCCAACTCGTCAATTAGGTGGTTCTCAAGCTCGGTCCGGTTGGCCCGGACCTCGTCGAAACGGCGCTGCAACCCGTCCATTTCCCACCCCCGGAATCCCGGAGCTCTCGGTACGCGCCCTGCTTTGCGAACCTTATATGGATATGCGTCCTGCCAATGGATTATCGCAGCAGCTTACCCTGGCAGTGGGACATTTGGTTGATCTGGTTGGCCTCCAGGAGGCTCGATGCTTCGCGCGGGACGGGTCGCGCACTGCGCCCGACGACCTCCTGGAGGCTTGCGGCCTGGCCCTCAGACTGAGCGCAGGGCCTCAGTCGGTGCCAGGCGGGCGGCCCGGACGGCCGGGTACAGGCCGGCGATGGCGCCGATGAGTAGCGCGGCGCCCAGGCCGGCGGCGACCGCGCTTGGCGGGATGACGATCTGCCAGCTTCGGGTGGTGGCGTAGGCGGCGGTCGCCGCCGCGCCGATCGCCACCCCGCCGCTGCCGCCGATCAGGGCGAGCAGCAGGGACTCGGCGAGGAACTGGGTCCGCACGTGCCCCTTGGTGGCGCCGAGCGCGCGCCGCAGGCCGATCTCGGAGCGCCGTTCCAGCACCGAGATGACCATGACGTTGGCGATGCCGACCCCGCCGACCAGCAGCGCGACCCCGCCCAGGCCGAGGAACAGCGAGTTGAAGGCGCTCTTGGCCGCCGCGCGGGCGGTCAGCGCGTTGGAGGGCTGGCTGACTTGCACCTCCTCGGGGTGCTCGGGGTCGGCGGTGGCGGCGAGCACGTCGTGGACCGCCTGGACCTGGTCGGGGTCGGTGCGGGCGTAGACGGTCGAGGGCGCGACGACGTTGTCGGAGTGGTAGCTCGACGGCGGGAACGCTGTCTTCGCCTCGGGGTAGCCGATCAGCGCCGAGCGGTCGATGTCGGGCGCCAGCGGCATGCTGTTGAGGATCCCGGCCACCGTGAACCATTTGCCACCGAGGTACACGGCGATCCCCGGCCGCAGGGTGATGATGCCGAGCCGCTGCGCCGCCACCGAACCGAGCACCACCACGGGGTAGCGCTCGTTGGCGGTGGTGAGGAACTGCCCCTGGGCGATGTTGCCGCGCAGCACGCCGAGCAGGTTGGGCCTGGCCGCCTTGACGCTGATGCCCCCGGTGGCATTGGGGTCCACCTGGTCGTTGCGCAGCACCGTCGCTGAGACGCTGGCCACCGACGACACCGCCTCGACCGGGCCGATGCGGCTCACCAGCGCCTCCGACCCGTCGGGGAGCTTGGCGCTGGCGCCGCCGAGGGTCTGGCCCGGCTGCACCGAGAGGAGATTGGTGCCGAGGGCGTCGAGCTGCGCCAGCAGGTCGGCGCTGCTCGACTCGGAGATGCCGAGCACGCCGACGATCGCCGCGATGCCGATGGCGATGCCGAGGGCCGACAATGCGGCCCGCAGCCGGCGCGTGCGCAGCCCGATCGAGCCGACCCGCAGGAGGTCGCGGGGCAGCAGGCGGCTCGGCGCCAGCGCCTGCCCCTGTCCGTGCGCGTTGCGACCGGCCCGCGGCCGCGGTGGTTGCAGCGTCGCGGTCATGCCGCCCTCCCGGAGTCGTAGCGGATGCGGCCGTCGAGCAGCTCGATCTGGCGCCGCATGGCCGCGGCCACCTCCTGGTTGTGGGTGATCACGACGATGGTGGTGCCATCGGCGTGCAGTTCCTCCAGGAGCCGGAGGATCTCCAGACCGGACGAGGAGTCGAGGTTGCCGGTCGGCTCGTCGGCGAACACGATCGCCGGCCTCGCGACCAGCGCCCTGGCGATCGCGACCCGCTGGCGCTCGCCGCCGGACATGGCCGCCGGGTGGTGCTGGAGGCGGTGGCCGAGGCCAACCCGGGCGAGCGTCGCGGCCGCCAGCTCCCGGCGGCGGGCCGCCGGCACGCCGGCGTAGAGCAGGCCGCCGGCGACGTTCTCCAGCGCGCTCATCCCGTCCAGCAGGAAGAACTGCTGGAACACGAAGCCGATCCGCCGCACCCGCAGCGCCGACAGCGCGCGGTCGCTCATGGCGGCGACGTCGTGGCCGTCAACCTCGACGGTGCCGGACGACGGCCGGTCGAGGGTGCCCATGAGGTGCAGCAGGGTCGACTTGCCAGAGCCCGACGGGCCCAGGATGGCGACCAGCTCGCCCTGCTCGATGGTGAGGTCGATGCCGTGCAGCACCTCGAGCGGGCCCGGATAGACCTTGCGGACGCCGCGAAGCTCCAGCACCGGCCCGGCCAGTTGCTCCGTCGTAGCGGCGGCGGTTGCGGAGTTGGCCTTCATTCCGGCACCACCACCCGCTGGCCGCGCTGGAGGCCGGCGCCGGCCACTTCGACCTGGCCGCTGGCGAACAGGCCGGTGGTGACCTTGACCAGGTGCGTGGCGGCGCCGCCGTCGCTGACCTCGACCGCGTAGCCGCCCTCGGAGAGCGCGACCAGTGCGGTGACCGGCACCGCCAGCACGCCCGTCTTGCGCTGCTTGGTGAAGTCCACCTTCACCGGCGCCTGGTCGAGGTCGCCGGTCGCGCGGGGATCGTCGACCCGGATGGTGACGGTGATCGTCGGGTCGCTGGAGCTGGAGGAGCTGCTGGAGGCCGAGCCGCTGGAGCCGCCCGAGGCCGTACTGGCGGTCGTGGCGACCTTTGCGATCTCGGTGATGGTGCCCTTGACGGTGTGGCCGTTCGGCAGCTCGATGTCGACCTTGTCGCGGACGCGGGCGATGCTGGCGTTGTCGGCCGCCAGGTCGACGGTGGCGATGCGGGTGGTGGCGGAGATGGTGGCCACCGCCATCCCGCCATTGACGCTGTCGCCGACGCCGGCCTTGTGCTGGCCGACGCGGACGGCGTGGGGCAGGAACACGACCTGGGTGGCGTCGACCGTGCCGGTCTGATCGAGCCCGCGGTCGGCCTGCCATGCCTTGACGGCGTCGGTGGTGGCGGACGAGAAGTGGTCGTCGACGGTGAGGTTGTCGCCATAGCCAAGCGCGTCCAGGTTCTCCTCGAGCTGCTTCACGTCGGCGCCGTCGTCGACCCCGTCCTGGAGCGTCCGGTACAGGGGGAGATTGCCGTAGAACAGCGTCACCGGCTTGTCGTCCACCCGGTACAGGCTCTGGCCGCGGCTGACCGTGGCGCCCTCGTCGGGCAGGGCGGTGAGTACGCCGCGGTTGCCGGCGTGGAGCGTCTGCTGGTCGTCGTAGCTGAGCGAGCCGTCGTCCTGCTCGGTGTCGACCAGGTTCGCGCGGGTGACCGCGGCGGTGGTGACGGCCTTGACGGCGACGGTGCTGTCCGAGTTCGACCAGCGGCTGCTGAGCACGGCGTAGGCGCCGGCTCCGCCCCCGGCGAGCAGCAGCACCAGCACGCTGGCGACCAGCGCCTTGCGGCGCCGTGGGCGCCGCGCAGGCGGTTCCGCCGGGGCCGGGATGGCCTCTGGGCGCGTCTGGGGAGGCGGCGCGATGGCCGTGGCTGCTGCCGCGTTGCCGTCGGCCGAGGGAGCGGTGGCGCCGGTGGGTTCGGGGTGTCGGCTCATGTCCTCCCTCATTTTCCGCCGCCGATGTTGCCGAGCTGGGCGAGGTTGCTGTGGCAGACCGCGTCGGCCTTCTTGTAGGCGGGGTCGTTCTGGTTGATCTTGCCTCCGCCGAACAGGCCGGCGGCGCCTCCGGAGAAGTCCGGATCGGGCATCTCGTAGCCGTTCTTGCGCATGCACTGCGTGTACTTGAGGACCGAGTCGCGGAACTGCGACTGGTTCTGCGAACTGAAGCCCTGCGTGACGCCCTGGAGGTACTTCTGGCAGGCGCTCGTGGCCTTGGTGAGGGCAGCCTGGCTCGGCTGGCTACCACCGCTGCCCGCTGCTGGCGGCGACAGCCGCACGTTGCCGTTGGCGTCCACGGTGGGGTCGGCCATGTTGACGCCGTTCTTGCGCATGCACTGGGTGAACTGCAGCAGGACCTGCTCCTGGTTCGCCTTGGTGGTGCTGGTGACGGCGTTGCCGCCGCTCCCGCCCACCGAGGCGACACCCTTTGAGCTGGACTTGGAGCCGCCGCAGCCGGCGGCGAGCAGGGCGACGACCGCCAGCGCTGCCGCGAGCGCCGCCGTCGCGAGCGTGACCGGGCCGGCGCGGCGCCGGGACGGGTGGAACAGGTTTCGAATGGACATGCGGGTTCCCTCTGGTCGGGGTTATGGCCACAACCACCGTCAGCCCCGAGCCTGAAGCGAGCCTGAAGCCACCTTAAAAGCTTGTTAAAGGTCGCTAAAGGTCACCAAAGGGATCCGCAGACGGACCGTCGTGCCGCCGTCCGGCGGCGCGGTGACCTGCACGGTTCCGCCATGCGCCTCAACGGCCTCCCGCACGATCGCGAGGCCGAGCCCGGAGCCGGGCAGGTGCCTGGCCGCCGGGGTGCGGTAGAACCGCTCGAACACGAACGGGAGATCCTCGGCGGCGATCCCCGGGCCGTGGTCGCACACGGTCAG
>WNGR01001116.1_pt1 | contig 35892 bp, 33 predicted proteins | sample 5407581 | NCBI WGS metagenome assembly WNGR01 (sample SAMN13153383, study PRJNA577476) | soil metagenome | isolation source: 80 cm soil or saprolite under Garry oak tree replicate 2 | place: USA:California | collected 2016-06-15 | reverse complement strand
GCAGCGGCTAAAACAGCAGTTGCTGTGAACCCTTTGAATCACGCGCCTGTCGAGCGCCTATCCGGCGTGATGCGTGGCTTTATGTCCAGTCCCGAGCGCATTGCAGTAGTGACGACAAAGTATTGGGGCTTGCAGGGAGTGAGCCTGACCGTTAAATTTATGGACAATCCCCCAACCGACCTGCGGAAGAGGCTCCTTCAGCACATGAATGCCTGGGCCAAAACAGCCAATGTTAAATTCGTTGAAACCACTTCGGATGCGCAGGTCAGAGTCGCGCGCGAAGGCGGAGCCGACGGCGGGTATTGGTCCTATGTTGGCACCGACATTCTTCACATCCCCAAGAGCAAGCAGACAATGAATCTCGAAGGATTCACAATGCAGATGCCCGAATCCGAGTTTCACCGCGTGGTTCGGCACGAGACCGGTCACACGCTCGGCTTTCCTCACGAACACATGCGGAGAGGGCTGGTGGCCAAGCTTGACGTCGCGAAGACCATTGCCTACTTCGAACGCACGCAGGGCTGGAGCGAAGATGAAGTTCGCGCGCAGGTTCTTACTCCCATCGAAGAGTCGACCCTGCGCGGCACCTCCGTGGATTCGAAGTCGATCATGTGCTATCAACTTCCTGGCGAGATCACGCTCAATGGCAAGCCCATTATCGGCGGTATCGACATCGACACGAAGGACTTTCACTTTGCAGGTCTGATCTACCCCAAGAAGAAGGCCAGCCCTTCCGCGGCGACGAAGAAAACTGTAGCGACCAAGAAGGCTGCAAAGTCAAAGCGGAAGTAAATTCTTCTGAATCTTGAATACGAAGAACGACAAAATCACGGCGGTGTAATCTCGATCGTTTCGATCCGCCGTGATTCTCTTTTTCACAGTCTGAACTTTGCACGAGCGACAAAATATGAACCGAAGACAGGCTCTGTTTGCGACAGTCCTGCTTACTCCCGAGATTCAAGTCACGACGCTTAGGAAATCAACACGATCTTGCCCTTCACTCCGCCCTTCTCGGCGAGCCGGTGCGCTTCCTGAATCTCTTCGAGCCTCATCGTCCGCGCGATCGGAATCGTAAACTCCTGCCGCGCCACATCATCGGCCAACTCAAACAGCCGCGACGCATCGGGCACAGCCATGATCGCCTCCGCGTGGATGCCATACTTCTCTGCGCCCTCGGGTTTTCCGAGCACTGAGCCTACGACACCCCCGCTGCGAACAGCCTTTAACAGCCGTTGAATCGCCGTGCCGCCCACCGTGTCGGCAATCGCATCCAGATCGCGCAGCTTGGCGACCTCTGCTTCATCATCGATACCCACCACTCCATCCACCAGCAGCCCGGCCGCTTCTTCCTTCTCCTTCGCCCGCACCCCCGCCAGAACGCGTGCTCCGTGCTTGTGAGCCACATGCACCGCGGAGCGTCCCACCCCGCCCAATGCACCTGTCACCAGCACCGTCTGTCCCGCCTTCGGCTTCACCGCGCGCTCAATCAGTTGCGCACCTGTGAGCGTGACCAAGGGAAGGGCAGCGGCCTGTTCGAAGCTCAACGCATCGGGAATAGGGGCCAGCACATCAGCCTTGGCAACCGTACACTCGGCATACGTGCCGTTCGCGAGCGCCATTACGCGCATTCCTTTGTTAAATCCGGTCACGCTGCGCCCCGCTTCCACCACCTCTCCTGCCAGGTCGCGCCCTAGTATCGCAGGGAATTCCACCGGCATGCGTGCTTTCGCTGCGCCACTCCGTATCTTCCAGTCCACGGGATTGATGCTGGTCGCCCTCACTCGCACCAGCACTTCCTTGTCTCCATACTCGGGCACATCGGTATCTTCATACCGCAGTTGTTCCGCAGAACCGTATTCATAAATCAAAACAGCCTTCATATCATCCTCTCCACTAACGCATTGAATTCCAACTTGGCGATTGCCGTGCCGAAGATAGCACTCGGCCACCAACGCACTCTGCAGATCCCCAACGCGGCTTCGTTTTCGTCGTTTATTCGAAGGTCGGGGCGCCGCATGCCACGCTGTCTGAGATGCAGATTTCGCTCGCGAGGAAAGCTTCCCGCTCGCCAGGCAATGAGATTGTTTGGCCGCTTGTGGCTCCTTCATCAAATGCCCAATCCCAGTTCTCTCGCAGCGGGGCGTGACTACTGCCTCCAACCAGAATCGGCCCGAATTCGATGATCTCTGTTTGGCCATCCAGGTGACCGATCAGGACTGCGGTCGCCAGTCTGGCTTAAAAAAGTCCTTGCCGCGGCGTTTACCTTCAAGAGTGGAACTTCCGAGCCTCAGTCCTCGTATTTCTAGGCGCACCGACAGTTCTGTGAATTGATTACCCGCCACATCAGCCGTCACGGAGTTCCCATGACTCGCACAACGAATGCCCGGATCGCCGGCTTTACGTTTCTCTTCTACATTGCAATTGGCATCTCCAGCATGGTCCTGTTCAGCCAGGCGGCCGGCGGCGAAGCAATCGTAGCGAAGCTCGCCAGCATCGCCCAGCACGTGCTTCAGGTGCGAATGATCATTCTGCTTGATCTTCTCCAAGCCATATGTGCCATCGTGCTGGCGGTGACGCTACACGGCATCACGCGCGACGAGGATCCCGATCTCGCCATGCTGGGCCTGACCTTTCGCGTTGGCGAGGGCCTGCTCGCGGCTTTTGCTACCCGCGGCACGGTGGAACTTCTGTGGCTGGCGACGGCCGCCGGACCAAAGGCACCCGACGTTACAACGGTGCAGGCGCTCGGCACACATCTACTCGAGGGGCCGGGCTCTACTATGGGTGCGATCTTATTCGCTCTCGGTAGCGCGATTTTTTCTTATCTTTTTCTGCGTGGCCGGTCAATCCCGGTTCCACTCGCATGGCTTGGCGTTGTAGCCTCTGTCCTGCTCGTGATCGGCCTTCCTCTTCAGCTTGCTGGATTTCTCAGCGGCCGGATCGCATCGTTCTTGTGGATACCAATGGCCGCCTTCGAGGTGCCGCTTGGCTTATGGCTGCTCATCAAGGGCGTCGCACCAAATCCAGCCAGACGGTAAACGGAGCGTGATTGCGATCCCGACTTGAAGTTGCGATCCAAACGGAAACTTAGCCGCAAACCACTGCTGATCGTGCCTCTGCATCGCCGGGTGCTCTCCCCATCGGATACATCACAGCGTCACCGTGCGTAAGCAAAACTGAATGTCTTCATGACCCTGACTATCCCGCGGTCAGGGTCCGGTATTCCATCAGCATGTTCATACGCCAGCGCACGATCATCCCGAATGCCAGCACGAAAAACAATGCGGCCGTTTGCTGTATCGACAGCACGCGATCCAGATAGTCGCGCGCCAGAAACCGAATGGCGGCCAGTGCGATGACCACGGCGAAAAACGCATTCGAGCGCCGCATCATGATGGCTTCTCCGTCCCGCACCAGTCGCGAAGTCTTCAGCAGCGGATAAGCCAGAAAAATCGCGCCGATCAGGAACGCGCAGGCGCCCCACGTCCACGGAATGCGAAACGCAGGCACCACAAACATCGAGAATCCGGTGGCCATGCCCAACGGCGGTATCACGATCTTTTTCACTGTTACGGCCGTGCGTCCCTCGCGTATCCGCCAGACCATCACCGCGAATAAACCGGCCAACGAACCCAAAACCGTCTGAGATAGAGAAAGCAGATGCATCGTTAAGAATTAGTTTATGCCAGACTGACAGGCGAAGCACCAGCGGCAACGATTCCGCTCCCCTATCCGGCGCCCGATTGCGATTCCAGACGCACTAAGACGCCTGAGATTATTGAATGCTGTGAACCTCAGTACCTGCCTCCAGAGAATCGTGTTCGCAGATCGCTCCCGGTTCCGACAATCGAATCAAGCGATGAAGGTAAGCTCGCGAGATGCTCAAACTGCGCGCTGCCAGGGTTTTGTTGCCGCCGTTCTCCTTGACCGCCGTTGCTGCCAGCCGGATCTTGTAGTCCCGAAGCTGCCGCTCAAACGATCCCCCTGGAATGCAGTCGTCGATACAAGCGGGGGCTTCCTCACGAAGGTTCGAGGGCAGATCCTGCAGGCGCAGTAACTTCCCAGGAGCCAGGATGATTGCTCTCTGAACTACGTTTTCAAGCTCGCGAACATTACCCGGCCAGGCATAACCCTGCAGCGCTTCCATGGCCTCCGGCTCAATAGCATCCATCGGCTTCTGAAAGATTTGCCCATAATGCCGCAGGAAATGGGTCGCAATGTGAGGAATATCCTCCGCGTGCTCCTGCAATGCCGGCGTCTCGATCTTCATAACATTGATGCGGTAATAGAGGTCCTGGCGGAACTTCCCTTGGGCTACCATCTCCGACAGATTCCTGTGCGTGGCAAAAATCAGACGTGCGCGCAGTGGAACCAGCCGGTTGCTGCCCAGCCTGCTGAATTCACGCTGCTGCAGAACCCGCAGCAGTTTCACCTGGACATACGGGCTGAGCTCGCCGATCTCGTCCAGAAACAGTGTGCCATCAGCCGCTTGTTCAAAGAAGCCTTCGCGTGCTCCGACTGTCCCGGTATACGCCCCCTTCTCGTGACCGAAGAGCTCGGCTTCGATCAGGGTTTCGGGAATGGCTCCGCAAGCCACTGCTATGAAAGGACGATTGCCCCTCGAACCACGATTGTGAATGGCCCGGGCCACAAGTTCTTTGCCGGTGCCGCTATCGCCAGTCACCAGCACTGAGGCCTCGATATTAGCCACGCAGTCAATCAGGTGATGAACCTCCTGCATCTGCGGGCTCGCACCAATCATGCGATCGCGATCCCTTGCCGCTTCCAGCCTGTTTTGCGCGGCATCGAACTGCTGCTTCAGAGCAGTGCTCTCGTGGGCTCGACGCAACATGATCCTCAAATCACGAATCGAAGGAGGCCGCCGGCAATACCCATACGCCCCTTGGCGAACCAGCTCCATAGCCGTCGATCTCAAACCATCATCGGCCATAATCACCCACGCAACCTTCGACGCAATCATGCGCCGGGCACACTCAATGCGCTCCTTCAATGAATCGTGGTTGGAATTCAGATCGAGGATCATCACATGACAATCCCCGGTCGCTTGCAGGCGACTTATTCCAGCTTCGTTGGATTCGAAGAAGAACTGGAATTCATTACCCAAGGCAGAAGAAAGCAGGGGCTGCAAAGTGCAGTCCTCTGTAAATAAACCTACGCAGATCACTATATTGTCTCCCTCGTAAGGGCTTGGTTTTGAAGTAATGTAGCACCGTAACTACAGTGTGTACAAGAAGTATGACCCTTGTAACAGTTATTTTAGTTACCACTTATGGGGGATAGGGTGTATCCCCTGCGCGTCACTGAGCGTGGATCGGCTGTATACACCCGTGCACACCCCCTTTATCGTCGATTTGTAAGTGGCATAGAATGAATTATTTAACCCGTCGTTAGCTTTGGAACGGAGATTGCACCAGGTGATTGTGTCATCACCCTTAATTAGAAATTGTCGCGAGGTTACGGCTATGAATTCGACCTTAGTTTGGCCCGCCCTCACTGTTCTCGGCTTGGCTCTCGCATCAATACCCGCCGTCGAGGACGCTGGAAATCGCACCCTCCTCTACTGGGTCTTTGTACCCTCGCTGCTGGTTGGGGTGGTCGTTATCTGCACTGGTATGCGCGCTTTTTAAATTGGAAAGGCTTGGAGAAATGGGAATGCACTCAATCGCCTGGTGGCCGGTCTGCGCAGTTCTCTCCGTGGCCACATTCACTGATTTGCGCAGCCGCCGTATCCCAAACTGGCTCGTGCTCCCGTTTCTTGTTGCTGGAATTGCGATCTCCGGTTGCTTGAATGGTTGGCATGGGATCGCCCAAAGCCTTGGCGGGCTCGGAGTCGGAACGCTGGCATTTGGCTGTCTGGCCCTCATGGGCGGCATGGGCATGGGAGATGTGAAGCTCTGTGCCGCTATCGGCGCTTGGGTTGGCCCCTGGCAACTCGTAATTGCATTGGTGGTTACGGGTCTCGTCGGGGGAGTAATGGCAATAGGTTGGGCTATATATGGTGGTTTTCTCGCGGACCTGCTTAAAGGATCAGGCGAACTCGTGATTGGTTTGAAGCAGCGTGGTCTGCAAGCTCATCCGGATCTGGTCTTATCCAATCCGCGGGCACGCAAAATGCCATATGCGCCCGCCATCGCGATAGGAACGCTTTTTTCCTTTTTCGCTCGATAAGTTCCAGGGTTAGCACCAACAAAATGTACCCGCCATAGGACGGACTGAGGTCAGTGTACCGAAATGCTGCAAACTGCCGGCACTAGCGAATCGAGGATGGCTACGTATCAGGACACTGATGCGCCGGCGTCGAACGCCTTGTCCGTTGCGGTGATTGGGCCGGAAGCCTGGCGCCGTAAGGCCATCGCCCACGCTCTCGAAGGACTGGCCGGCGTTCCTCGTGAGCTGCCCTTTTATCCCGACATCGAGCAGATTTCAAAGCTGGCTGAACTGAACTATGACGTCGTCATGATCGACCTCGACAGCAATCCGGAAGTCGCCCTCGACCTGGTAGAGAGCCTCTGCGCCGGAAGTCAATCGACGGTAATGGTTTATTCGACGATTGTTGACTCTAAGCTGATGATTCGCTGTATGCGTGCTGGCGCAAGGGAGCTCTTGAATCTTCCGCTTGCAAATGGCTCCATGGCTGAAGCCATGGTTCGCGCCTCGGTCCGTCGGTCCTCCATGCGCCCGACCAAAAAACCCGAGGCCAAGCTCTTTGTCTTCTTCGGCGCAAAAGGTGGTTCCGGCGTAACCACCGTTTCCACCAACTTTGCGATCTCGGTTGCCAAGGAGTCGGGGCAGAAGACATTGCTGATTGATCTTGATCTGCCTCTCGGTGACGCTGCTCTGGGCCTTGGGCTCACCGCGCAATATTCAACGGCTGAGGCGCTGCAAAATTTCAATCGGCTGGACTCCAACTTTCTTTCCCGGCTGGTGGTAAAGCATAGTTCGGGATTGTCTGTGCTGACGGCTCCCGGCAAGGTCATCAACGTCCAGGTCTCTTCCGAGGCAGTCGACAAGCTGATCGCAGTCGCACGGCAGGACTTCGACTTTATCGTGGTTGATTCGGGCTCGAGACTCGATCTCACCGGGTCGGCCCTCTTCCAGCCGGATGCCATCATCTACCTCGTTTCTCCGGTAGGTATATCTGAGCTACGCAACTCAAATCGTCTTATCTCCGAGCTGTTCGCCAGCGATTTTCCAAAGCTCGAAATCGTTCTGAACAGGTTCTCGTCCTCATCCTTGGGAATTGACGAAGAACACATCACCAAGGCGCTCACCAGGCCGGCACAGTGGAAAATTCCTGAAGATAACGCCACCGCCCGCAAGATGCAAAACGCCGCAACTCCCCTGGCGCTGACCGATTCGCCTATCTCGCGATCCATTCGGCAGATGGCCAGAGCAGCCTGCGGGCTTGCGGTTGAACCTGAAAAAAAGAAGAAAATCATAGGGCTATTTTGATGAGGGTCTGGACTATATGAGCGACATGGCAGTTGAACTCCTCGATCTCGAGAAATACAAAGCGGAAGTCCACCGGACCCTTATCTCCAAGCTGGATCTGGAGAAACTCTCTCGTGTCGAATCCAAACAGGCGCGCGAGGTGGTCTCCAACCTTGTTAGCGAAATTATTCGCAATCAGGGAACTCCTCTCAGCTTTGACGAGCAGGCTAAAATTCAAGCCGATCTGCTCGACGAAGTCTTCGGACTTGGGCCACTTGAACCACTGCTCCGCGACCCGAAGATCTCCGACATCCTGGTTAACGGTAAGGACAACGTATTCGTCGAGCGTGGCGGCAAGCTACAGAAGGCCGATACCAAATTTCGCGACGATCGCCACCTCCTGCAGATCATTGACCGCATCGTGTCGCGAGTAGGGCGCAGGGTCGATGAGTCCTCGCCCATGGTCGATGCGCGTTTGCCTGACGGTTCCCGCGTTAACGCCATCATTCCTCCGCTGGCCCTCGATGGTCCTTCAATGTCTATCCGCCGCTTTGGAACCGGACCCGTTGCGGCCAATCAGCTGGTTGAGCTCAAAAGCATCTCGGCGGAGATGATGCTGCTCCTGGAGTCCGCTGCGCGCGCGCGACTCAGCATCTTGATCTCCGGTGGAACAGGCGCCGGCAAGACGACAATGCTCAATATCCTCTCGCGAAACATTCCTCAGAGCGAGCGCGTGATCACTATTGAAGATGCAGCTGAGTTACAACTCGCGCAGGAGAACCTCGTACGCCTCGAAACCCGCCCGCCCAACATCGAAGGGCAGGGAGCTATTCGCCAGCGTCAACTCCTCATTAACTGCCTCCGTATGCGCCCCGACCGAATCATCCTCGGCGAGGTCCGCGGTGAAGAAGCTTTTGACATGCTACAGGCGATGAATACAGGTCATGAAGGTTCTATGGCCACCATCCACGCGAACACGCCTCGCGATGCGCTCACCAGGCTCGAATCGATGGTGGCGATGAGCGGCCTCACACTTACTGAGAAAACAGTGCGCCGGCAAATTGCGTCGGCTATCGATATCGTGGTCCAGGTGTCGCGCATGAGCGACGGCACGCGCAAAGTAACAAGCATCTCCGAGATCATCGGCATGGAAGAAAACATCATCACCATGCAGGAGATCTTCGCGTTTCACAAGAAGGGAATTGGCCCCTACGGAAAAGTGGTTGGAGCATTCAAGCCATGCGGGATCCGTCCGCGATTCCTTGAGAAACTTCAGATCGCGGGTATCTTCCTCCCGCAAGACACGTTTGAAAATTCGCTCGAAGTGAATTGATCGCTGAGAAGGACTAAGGAAATGATTCTCATCTTGCTGCTGATTTTTGTGGGAGTGTTCGCGGTTGTAACTCCCCTGCTCATTGCCTGGAGCGGGGCAGGCAGCCTTCGGCAGAACAAGCAGGTAATTGCCGCACTCGATACAGCGATTGGCACAGCGGTCAAAGAAAAGCCCGCCCCTGTCGTCGATTTTCGCAAGACCAGCCGAGCCAGTGGAATCCCCTGGCTCAATCGCAAATTAGAAACGATCAACATCGTACCTCGGCTCCAACGAACCATCAAACAGGCCAACATGAAGCTCACCGTGGGCGCGCTCATGCTGATGTGCCTTACCTGCTTCGCGATTCCCTCTTATCTCGTCAACATGAGAACCGGCAGCATCTTATTCTCGCTTGTTGTTGGATTGGTTCTCAGCCTCTTACCCCTTGCGTATGTTCTCTTCAAACGCGGACAACGTTTCAAAAAGTTCGAAGCGGGACTGCCGGACGCTCTCGATCTGATGGTCAGCGCTCTGCGAGTTGGTCATAGTTTTAGTTCAGCCATGGGACTTGTAACTCGTGAGTGTGCAGACCCGGTAGGGAGCGAGTTCAAGATCTCGTTTGACGAGCAGAACTTCGGCCTTGAGCTGCGCGGCGCACTCGAGAACATGACGGGGCGCGTCCCGTTGCAGGACCTCAAAATTGTCGTCACCGCGATCTTGATTCAAAGAGAGAGCGGAGGAAATCTGGCCGAGGTACTGGAGAAGACAGCCTACGTAATCCGGCAGCGCTTCCGGCTAAAGCGGCAGGTCATGGTGCACACCGCGCAAGGCCGTCTTACGGGGTGGGTATTGACGTTTCTCCCTATTGCGCTCGGGATAGGTCTGTACATTGTCAACCCCGACACCATGAGTCTTTTGTGGAAGCGCGATATTGGCATCAAGCTCTTGTACGGTGCCGCCGCCAGCTTAACCGTGGGTACGTTGATCATTCAAAAAATCGTTCGTATGGAAGTTTGAAGGGATCCAATGGCATTTGCAATCTTTGCTTTTTGTTGCATATTTTTGCTGATAGCGAGCGCGGGAGTGCTCATGTTCTATCGCGCAAGTGTGCTCCAACGGATCTCCTCGATTACACAGCGTGCAGAACAGAAAAGCTTTTCGAACACTCTGCAGAAGACGAGCTCCTCTCTCGGTATCATGGTTGAGAAGTTCGAGCGCGTCGTTCCCAAGAGCCAGGCCGAAGTTTCGGTAATACAGCAGCGGCTGATTCGCGCCGGGTTTCGCAAAGACTCGGCAGTCAAGGTCTTCTATGGCACCAAGGTGTTGGTGCCGGCGATCCTTTGTCTCGTTGTCCTCTTCAGCGGACTGGGAAGCAAGAGTCCATTTATGAGTTATGTCGCTGCCCTGGGCATTGGATATCTGGCGCCCGACTTCTGGCTGGGAAGAAAGATCAAGACTCGACAGAAACGTATGCGGCTCGGTCTGCCGGATGTCCTTGATCTGCTGGTCATCTGCGTGGAGGCCGGGCTCGGTCTTGATCAGGCCACATCGCGCACTGCGCAAGAGTTGAGTTCCACTCATCCGGTCATCAGCGATGAACTTGAGATCGTGGTCCTCGAACAAAAAGCCGGTCGCCCGCGAGCCGATGCCTGGAGACACATGGCCGAGCGAACCGACGTAGATATTGTGCGCAATCTCGTATCCATGCTGGTGCAATCCGAGCAGTTTGGAACCAGTATTGCAAAGACATTACGTACTCACTCCGATACCCTGCGAACGCAACGAATTCAAGCGGTGGAGGAGATGGCGGCTAAGACCACCATCAAGCTGATTTTTCCGTTGGTGTTGTTTATTTTTCCGTGCCTGTTCCTTGTAACTTTGGGGCCGGCAATATTACTCATCGCGGATTCATTCAAGAATTTTCTCAGTAACTGAGAGAAAGGAGACTCACTATGACCAATGCAATGATCATCCAGATCGTCGCCGGCGCGCTTTTTGTCATCGTGCTGGGTTTTATCATCCAGCGCCGTCGTACGCACGTGAAGTAACTGCGTCTCGTTCGACGGTAGGGGTGTCGGAAGAAATAACGCGCTCCACCCTGCAACCTCGTGAGCCGGATGACGGTGTCCTCGCATGATCGGACATCGGCATCCACCTCACGCTGCATAGGACATTCACGGTCTCGATCGCAGAGTTGGACTTACAATCGCCCGTCGTTTGTCTGTCATCAAACACAACGCGGTGCACTTAGCCGATCATTAGACGTAGCACCAGACCGGTCTTATTGGAACACTCAGCCGTAACCGATGATCGACACTTAGTTAACGTCTGGTTGACAGAGACTTGTTAGGAATGAGGATTAGAATGGAGAGACAACAGTACTGCGTATACAACCAGACGAGCGAGTGCTTTCTAAGCCTGGGAGTTACTCTTGGGGACGCAACCTTTGCGCGGCTCAAGGGAATATTGGGTAAACGGGCACATCGATTCGATGAAGGCACCTGGATGGTCGGCCCGAAAGGTCTGAATACACTTGGACTATTGTCTCCGCGTGACTTGATATATCTCGATGCAAATCACAAAGTGGTTCATGTCATCGAAGCCTTTCCGACGTTTCGCCTCGCTCCGGCGCGGGTCGATACCGCCAGCGTACTCGCACTCCCCGTCCACTCTATCTATTCGTCCCAAACGATGCCGGGCAATCAGTTGGTGATCTGCGCCGCCGAGGAAATGGAGTTTCGGTTACGCAGCATGCCCAGCCTTCACCAGGAGGAATTGAAGCGTGCTGAATTCATCTCTGATGCAACTCCTTCACTCAAAAGCTGGTTGCCCCAGGGCTTAAACGACCAGCGCAGGGCAGGCAATAGGCGCCGGTGGCCAAGGTTGGTGGCGTATGACTCCAACGGCAGCGCTCTCTCTGTGCACGGAATCAAGGACATAAGTGCTACCGGCTTGTATATTGTGACCGATGAGCGCTGGCCCTTGGGATCACTGGTTGTAATGACGCTGCAGAGAACCGACGGTCTCGATGACGACTCCAAGAAGCCGATGGACGTTCAGTTGAGGGTGATTCGTTGGGGCAAGGATGGAGTAGGTCTGGCCTTTGTTCACGCCGGAGCCGAGCAATCTAAGCTAATGGAAATGGCAGCTCAATAGAATCGGCCAAGGTGGAGATCTGAAGCGAGGTTCAATCTCGCTGGATGAATCCCCCAAATTAAAGCTACCTATAGTTCTGACCTAAGATCGTAATAACTCGTCTAGTCCAATTCATCGGGAATAATTAGCAGCACTTCCACCGCGATCGCCTTTCCGTTTTGCCGGGCAGGCCTGAACTGCCATTGCTGCAGCGCATACAGCACGAAACTGGCACGCTTATACAGCGCCGGGAATGCAATGGCCAGTGATTCAAACCGGCCCGACTGGTTCAGAATTCCGTGCACCATGAGGGCATCGGCATTCAAGTCGCGTGATACAAGATTGGGTCGGACAATATCGTATGGCCACGGCGCTTCCAACCGGGCAACGACGCCTCCAGATGCAGCTTCCACCGAGCGGATCAGGGAATACTGCAGAATCCAGTTCTTCGACAGGCCCACATGCAAGTATGCAGTGTACGCAACCCTGTCATTCCACACTTCGAGAGTCTCTGGGTATTCATCCGCGAGCGATGTGCCCACAACCACCACCCCAAATCGGCCATCCTTCGGCAGGGTGATGTGGTTAGTGTCGCTTTCGGTCACTGCAGCCGAACCGGCTTCAGCCGCATGAGGAGCTAAAGCGTTCTCGCCGCCTTGTTGTCTCTTTTCGGCAACCTTGGCAACCTCGTTCTCTTTCAATGCCGCGGACACAACTTTGCCTGGCCCTTGCGATGGAGCATCAGAAGCTGCGGAACCTTTTGTGTCGTTCATCGGCGGCAAAGTTATCTCGCCTTCAGGCATGCGGATATCTGAGAGCGAAAGCAGCGCGGTGGGAGTGGGTTGCAGTGCCGAGTTGGAAATTGTGGCCGGCGCCAGTTGCGGCACATCCGCGGAGTGAAGCGCAACAGGAGAAGTGCTTCCCGCCGGAATGGCTTGTGCATGCGGAGCCAGGTCGATCGCCGTAACACCATAGTCTGAAAGGTTCAACTCTTCGTTTGGAGCGTCCAGCGAAGGCTTCACGTCGGCGGCGGTTGCTTTGTCAGGCAGTGGAGCCACAATTTCTTTCGATGCAGCTAACTCGGGAGCCCAGATAACAATGGTTGGCGTCGGTATCTCCTTCGGTAGCTTCACGTGCGAATGAAACTCCGGCTGCACAAGCGTTTGAAGTCCCGATCCTTCCCTGGTCATCTGCGGTTTCTGGGCAAGCGATCTCGCGGGGTTCTGGTCGACGGCATTGGACTTACCTAAGGCATGAGACCCCAAGCGTGAGGCGCCGTCTTCTCCAGGCTGTTCATTCGGTGGATCGGTTACGCGCAGATCGAGGTGCCGCACCGTATAGCGCTCGGTCATGATTCGGTCGTTTATCGATGGATTGTAGAGGATGCCGTACGAAAGCATCCCCAGCCCTGCTGCGTGCAGTAGAGCGGAGATGACAAACGACGAAGGTCTTCGGCGCGAGATCGGCAGCTCCGCAAACAGGCTGATGGTGTCGCATGACCTCATGATTGACTCGTCGCCCTCACCAATTTGTTCTCCTGCTTGCGTGCACTCGTTCCGGCGTTGACCTGCGGTATACAGCGCACTTCCCAAGTTCTTGCAATTCGACAGCCAATGTCATAGTGCTTTAAATGCTTTAATGCGTTTTTAGGCTGTGTACTAGACGTTACAAAAGAGTTTGTTGGTATACATGCGTGCACACATCCCACGCCAGTCCCGGTCTAAACCCCAGATTCTGCGGCAAATTCCTTATCTTTACTTTGGCATCGCAATTGCCACTGGTAGGTCAACAAACTCTATTACATTGTTCGTTGGGAGAAGCGTTCCGCATGAACCGCCGATTATTAAGCGTCCTGGTCTTTGCCTTTGCGATTGCCGCCGGATGCTCTCTGCTGGTCTACCGCATGGTGGGCCGGCGCGTCGCCGTGGCGCACCAGGGGACTACGACGCGCGTTGTAACCGCAGCCGCGGACATCAAACTCGGAACCATTCTCTCGGCCGCTGACCTGAGCACGACGGCAATGTCCGGCGCACTCCCAAAGGGCGCTATCCTCAAGCCCGAGGATGCGATCGGTCGCGGCGCCGTTGCTAATCTCTATCAGGGTGAGCCGATCATGGAGAGTCGGCTGGCTCCTCGTGGCTCCGGCGGCGGTCTTGCGGCTACCATTCGTCAAGGCATGCGGGCCTGCGCCGTCAAGGTAGATGATGTGGTGGGCGTCGCTGGATTCGTCACGCCTGGCATGCGCGTCGACGTGCTGATCTCAGGCGATCCGCCCGGCACAGCCAATCAGACCCAGGGCACGCTGGTCAAGACTCTCCTGCAGAACATTGAAGTCTTGTCAGCCGGCACCGATATCCAAAGCAGTACTGACGGCAAACCAAAAGAGGTCAAGGTCGTCAACTTGCTCGTAACTCCTGAGCAAGCCGAAGTTCTGAGCCTGGCAAGCAATCAAACCCACATTCAGCTTGTTCTTCGGAACCCACTCGACACAGAGGTTGCCCAAGTTACGGGTTCCGGAATGGTCAATCTTTTCGCTGGCAACAATGCGGCTCCCGCACCGGCCCACGTTACACGTGCCGCCATCCAAAAACCTAGACCAGCCCCGCAAAGTTACTCGGTCGAAGTGCTCAACGGTTCGCAGCGAAGCGAACAGAAATTTATATTACCCGAGGAAAGACAGTGAGAAGCAAAGCCTGTTTACTTATCGGCTGCTTTGGTGCATCGCTGTTATCCTCATGCGCCGTATCAGCCTTATATTCGCAAAGTCCGGCGACGGCGCTCCATTCGTCGAACGCTTCCACGCAAGATAGCTCAAACGAGCTGTCAGTCGTCGTGGGCAGATCGGTGTTGCTGGATTGTGCAGCGCCGGTAGAGAGGGTTTCAGTCGGCTTGGGAGGCTTCGCCGAAGCCACGGCCGTCAGTCGCACCGAAATTCTCATCAATGGAAAAGCTCCTGGTGATACAACTCTGATTCTCTGGGAAAAAGGAGGCAATCGAGAGTTTTTCAACCTTACCGTGCGGCCCAGTGTCTCCAGCTCCAACGAACATCTTGAAGGGATTCGTCGTGAGCTTCGCAAAGAACTCCCCGGCCAGGAGCTGAAGGTAAGCTCAGACAACGGTTCAGTTTTTCTTAGTGGCACAGCGAAGGATCTCAACAGTTCTGAACGCGCAGTCCAGATTGCCTCTGTCGCTGGAAAAGTTGTCAACCTGCTCAATGTGGACGTCCCTGCTGCTGAACCCCAGATTCTGCTCAAGGTGGTGTTCGCCAGTGTCGACCGCACAAGGAGCAATCAACTCGGCATCAACATCTTCAGCACCGGCTTAGGTAACACCCTCGGCGCTGTAACGACGGGACAGTTCTCCCCGCCCGGGGTGAGTCTCCCGAGCGCCACATCCCCTGCGTCCGCCAGCCTGTCCAATGAGCTCAATCTCTTTGCATTCTTCCCCGGTCTCAATCTGGGAGCTACCATCCAGGCTCTCGAAGGCAAAGGCCTGGTTCAAGTTTTGGCAGAGCCCAACGTGCTTGCCGAAAACGGTAAACAAGGCAGCTTCCTTGCGGGTGGCGAGTATCCCTACCCGGTTGTACAAGGATCCACGGGAACAGGCACGGGAACCTCCGTCGCCATTCAATTCAAGGAATATGGAATTCGTCTGAATTTCATTCCGACGATCACTCCACGCGGGACTATTCATCTACAAGTTGCGCCCGAAGTCAGTTCGCTTGATTTTGCGAATGGCGTTCAAATCTCGGGGTTTCAAGTGCCTGGCATCGCGGTCCGAAAAGTAAAGACCGAAGTTGAACTCAATCAGGGCCAGAGCTTTGCCATTGGCGGACTCCTCGACAATCGCGAGACTGAAACCTTTCAGAAGATTCCATTCCTGAGCAGCATCCCGATTCTCGGCAAGTTCTTCCAGTCGATGTCTAAGAACACCAACAACTCGGAACTCATCGTTATTGTGACACCCGAACTTGTTCAACCCATTCCTGCTGGAGTAACTCCCCCAAAACCAACTTACCCGTCTCCCTTCATGCCCCCTAACTCAACCATCCCCATGAACAACCCTGATGGAAAGACCAACGACGCCGTCCCTCCCGCAGCCCCCGCGACCTTGCCGGTGGAGAAACTAATTGAAAGCATGAAGCCCCTCAAGCCACTGGCGACCGAAGGCTCCATGAACCCGAGCGGTGGATCAGCAACATCGGCGCAGCAATAAATTGAGGGGTTCCAGGCACGACAAATCGTCAGAAGAAATACACAGAAAGCTGATACGCATTTGAATTCTGATCGGGAGCCTGAACGAGACATGAACCCACTCCGCTGGAAAATTTTTCGCATGCTGGGCCGGCCAACTACGGCGGCCGCTGCATCCGCGCCTGTCCGCATGCGTGTTTCAAACCCGACTCGTGAGACAGTTCTCGCCGACTCTCTTGAAGTCGCAGGCAATGGCTCTTCGCGCAGAAAAGGTCTACTTGGACGCGATCGCCTCATTCCCGGTGAGGGGCTATGGATCATACCGTGCGAAGCCATACATACCTTTGGGATGCAGTTCCCAATTGACCTCGTCTACCTGGACCGCAAGCATCGCATCATCAAGACCCGAAGCCATGTTGGGCCGGGTCGCCTCTCGGCCTGCCTCTCAGCCCATTCAGTGCTGGAACTGCCCTCTGGCACTGTGAATGACACCCAAACAATGCGCGGCGACACGCTGGTAATCTCCTCAGCGCCTTAGGCCAAGGCTCATGACCTGCCAGCAAACTCAAGGTCCTCGCTGCGATCGCAGATTTCCTCATTCTCCCCGGGAATTGACCGCCATTCCAACGCTACGGCTGACACCGCGAATATAACCGTTAGTGCCGCGAACGACCGCAGCACTACCGAGTGGACAAACAGGAACTGATATTCGAAGCGGACCGCGCATGACCAGAGCAATACGAGCGCAAAGCGACAAAGATGCATGCCACCATTTGCGATTGCCCATTGCTGCTGCGAAACACCCGAAGGCTAGCCCCGCGATCAGGTCGATAACATAGTGCTCGCCAGTCGAGATTGTTGCCAGTGCCGTGCCCGCGAGGAACGCAAGTGCGACGCCTCGCCAAAGTCTGCCGCGAGCGAAGAACACAAAGATCAGCGCCGTCCCAATGTGTAGCGAGGGGAAAGCGTTTGGCATTCCACTGAGCCTGATTGTATTTGCCGTCACTTCTGGCGGCTGCAGTCTATGCGAACCAAAGGCGTAAACGGGCCCGCATGCCGGCAGGATTGCGTACAAAATAGGTCCCACTACCATCGTCGCGACATATGCCCCGATGACTGATCCGCGATATTTGCCTTTGCGGCATACCATGTACCAGCAGATCATCATCGGAATCATCCACTGATAAATCACTGCCAGCGGAATGCGAGCTGCGCCTTGCAACATAGACGCAATCGGAGCCGCAGAGATTCCCAACGATTCATCGATTCTCAGCAGAACGTAGTCGTACTTCCATGGGACCAGCCCATCCTCCTTCCCCATGACAAACGACAGCAGAAAACCGTAGAAGAGATTGATCACCAACGCGATTACCAGGATGGGGCGCGTCTTGTCTTTCTCATCTTTGAGCATCCAGATTATCGACAGCACGAGCGTCGCCATCGTGAGTACAGTGGGATCGATCAGTAGGGACAGTAGGGTCATTGAGAGTAAACAGATTTTATCTTTGGAAGCTGATAGTGTAACGTATTTTTTCTCTATCGGAGAGTCACTGCTATCTTACTCTCGAAGAAACTGTCGTGCCTTGCCATTTGTGCGAGCGCGCAGCTCGAAATGTCAACGCAACGTCTCTTCCACGCATTCGTTGTAAACAGTGGTTTACATGACTAAGGAGTTAATCCCTTCCTAAGTTGTTGATTTATCGACCCCAGACATCTTGGAAAGATTGGCACGTCGTTTGCTAAACAATCGGCATACCCAGCCAGCTCTGGGAAATCAATTACGGGGAGAAAACACATGAAGGACATTATGTTGAAGCTCTACATTAAGTTCCAGGACTTGAAGTCAAACGAACAGGGCCAGGACCTGGTTGAATACGCGCTCGTAGTCGCACTGATCGCCCTTGGCGCCACCGCAGCCATGGGTGTGCTCGGCGGCGCACTTAGCACCGCTTTTGGCAACATCACCACCAAGCTCCAGTCCGCTACATAGTCCTCCATACCAGAGCAGGATTTCGGAGGTGGATTCCCTGTCGATTTGTCGGGGGAGCACTGGCTCAAACATGCACAACGAGCCCTCACGTGTTCCCCCAACTAATCTGCTTTCGTTCTTCAGCCAATCTATATTTAAACACTGAGCGGGTTGAGACGGAACCTTCGACGCCTTAGCCATGGTCACCCGAAACTTATGGAACGAAGATGATATTGCCCGCTAACACAGAGCACAGCTTCACATTTGCACTGATCGAATGCTGCTCGACAATCTTTGCAATGACTATAGCGTTCTGCTTCCCCCGCGTCGCCTCCTCACAGTTCTCATATGTCGAATCCAAATTACGGATACTAGCAAGAAAGCAAGGGTTAGCTGTCGCGGTGTCGGGAGCGGCGGTGCTCGTACTCCGTCTCGCCCTGCTTCCTCTCTTTCCGGTCCCGCTGCCGTTTGTGCATGACGACTTCAGCTTTCTGCTCGCGGCAGATACTTTCGCATCGGGACGACTTACAAATCCGACTCCTGCGATGTGGGCACATTTCGAGAGCTTTCACATCACAATGAACCCCAGCTACATGTCCATGTACTTTCCCGCGCAGGGTTTGTTGCTTGCCGCGAGTAAAGTCCTCTTCGGACACCCCTGGGTTGGCATTCTGATCGTTGATGCCCTGATGTGCGCAGCTCTATGCTGGATGCTTCAGGCATGGCTTCCTCCAACGTGGGCATTTCTCGGAGCGATGCTCGCGGTGTTACGACTGGGGCTGTTCAGCTATTGGATCAATACCTACACTGGTGGTGGCTTCATCGCTGCTCTTGGTGGAGCACTTGTATTAGGGTCGCTACCTCGCCTCTTGCGCAATGTTCGCCTTCGTTATGCGCTGTTGCTGGCGGTGGGCGCCGTAATCCTCGCTACCTCCCGTCCTTACGAGGGCTTTCTTCTTTGTTTGCCAGTGTCACTATATCTGGGGCGTTGGCTTCTCTTCGGAAAGAACCGGCCCTCTCTGGCAGTGGTGTGTCGTTGCGCAGTGTTGCCCGTGCTGTTGCTGATAACGGCTGGGGCATGGATGGGGTACTACGACTACCGTGTCTTTGGCAAGCCACTTACATTACCCTATACACTCAATCGAGCTACTTATGCAGTGGTCCCTTACTATGTGTGGCAGTCGGCCCGTCCCGAGCCGGCCTACCGGCATGCTGTTATGCGAGACTTTTACACCGAGGTAGAAACCAGAACAGTCAAGGAATCTCACAGCATCTCAGGATATCTTTCCTTTGCTGCGAAAAAGGTGGTTCTGTCTCTATCGTTTTATTCTGGCTTCGCTTTGTTTATACCCCTTATCATGCTGCGACGAGTATTCCTCGACCGTCGCATTCGATTCTTAGTGGTGTGTGTCCTGATTGTCGCCGCGGGAATGGCGATCGAGAATTTCCTGATTCCTCATTACCTGGCTCCTTTCACCGCAGCATTCTATGCAATTGGCTTGCAGGCCATGCGCCATCTGCGCACGTGGACTCCTTTTGGTCAACCGATCGGCGTGGCGAGTGTTCGATCCGCCGTGCTGCTGTGCTTTGTGCTTGCTATTGTTCGCATTTGTTATCAGCCCCTGCATTTGTCTGTTCCCCAGTGGCCAGTTACTGAATGGGCCGCGATGTGGTACGGCCCAGACCATTACGGTACCGCGCGAACGCAGATCCAACAGCAACTGGAGATGCTACCGGGAAAACAGTTGGTGATGGTCAGGTATAGCTCTGGCCACAACTCCCTCGAAGAGTGGGTCTATAACTCGGCCGACATTGATAACTCCAAAATCATCTGGGCTCGCGAGATGAGCGCAGCAGATAACGCCAGCTTGCTCCGCTATTATCACGATCGCAACATATGGCTGGTCCAGCCTGATCTGCATACAGGAAAGCTCTCTGCATACCAATCGCCGGACTCTTCAACAGCCTTCGGGCAGTAGATCCGCCGGAAGCATCGTACCGCAGCACAGTGAATAGAGGTGGAAGTCCATGATCAACGGAAAGCGGATTGCTGTGGTTATGCCGGCATACAACGCTGAAAAGACTTTGGAAAAGACCGTCCGTGAGTTACCCGACGTAGTTGACATCACAATTCTTGTAGATGATTCAAGTAACGACTCCACGGCTGCCCTATCTCAAAGGCTGGGTGTTCTTACCTTCATCCATGACCGAAACTACGGCTATGGCCGAAATCAGCAAACCTGTTATCGCGAAGCGCTTGCGGCCGGGGCAGACATTGTCGTAATGGTCCATCCTGACTATCAATACACGCCCGCGCTGGTTTCCGCTATGGCCAGCATGGTGGCTGGCGGCGTCTACGACATGGTCCTCGGATCACGAATTCTTGGGGGTGGAGCGTTAAGAGGGGGAATGCCGTTCTACAAGTACGTCGCCAATCGCCTCCTTACTGCATTTCAAAACATCTTTCTCGGCGTAAAGCTATCGGAGTATCACACCGGTTTCCGAGCCCTCTCGCGACAGCTTCTGCAGACGCTCCCGTTACTTGAAAACTCCGATGACTTTGTTTTTGACAATCAGATGATTGCGCAGGCAGTGATGTTCGGCTTTCGGATTGGGGAACTGTCGTGTCCCACTCGCTATGATGACGAAGCTTCGTCAATAAATTTCCGTCGCAGCGTGAAGTATGGATTAGGCGTACTCAGCACCACCGCCAGTTTTGTAGCTCATAGAGCGGGGTTCGCTCATCATCCTATCTTCGATAGAACCGGGAAGAAGGTTACGTTGCGGTATTATTCCCAACGTATGCAGATCGCGGAGCAGCTTGCGGAGCGCGCTACTTCATTGCTGTGACCGTCGGAGTTCTCCGCTCCCTCGCGCAGCGTGCCGACAGGACTGAGCTCTACGGGTCGAGACGCATCACAGGTATTTCGCGAAGCTTTCAATTTGTCTGGCGGTATATTCCCGGCGCTCAACAGGAGAAGACAGCACGGTCGACGTAGACGTCGCGCCCAACGCTGACAGTCTGTCAATCAACGCTTCAAGGTGTCTGACCGAGACCACGTTGGCTTCGATTACAAATGATTCCGCGCCCGTGATGCGATGACAGCGACTGATCTCGGGCAGCTCTTTGATCACCGTTACCGTGCGGGTGATTTGCTGATCCCCGCCCGGGATGGTCAGGCGCATCAGAATGCGAATCGGAACTCCCAGTTTGGTCAAATCAAGCGCCGCGTGAAAACCGGTGATCACTCCCGCTTCTTCAAGGCGGCGAACACGTTCCGCCACAGCGGGCGTCGACAGTCCCACCTTTCGGCCGAGCTCCGCAAAAGACAAACGGCCGTTCTGCTGCAGGCTTTCCAGAATCTTCCATGCAATCGCGTCGAGCTCGATCAGATTGGGAGCGGTCTTGTGCGTCATGAGCCAGCAATCCTCAGGTGTCTGCACTATTATGCTTAAGTTTGTTAGGTTTTGACAGTCGCATTTCTTCAAACCCCCATTTTCACTCGCATTGTGGCCAGCCTATCCTATCGCGTAGCTGGAATGATTTCCCCTCGTCTTCCTCGCATCTCCAGCAGAAGAGGATCTCTATGAACGCTTCCCCACGTTCAGCCGCGAGCGCGGTCATGTCCAATGAACCTGCTGCGTCTTTGACCATGGAAAAGGATTTTCTGCCCTTGAAAGGCACAGACCACGTCGAGTTCTACGTGGGAAACGCCAGGCAGGCCGCCTATTTCTATCGAGCCGCTTTCGGCATGTCGCTCGTTGCCTATGCAGGCCCGGAGACCGGCCAGCGTGATCGGGCCTCTTATGTGGTGCAGCAGGGCAAGGTTCGCTTTGTTCTCACCACACCCCTGCGCTCCAGCGACCCCATAGCTGAACACATCCACCGGCATGGTGATGCGGTTCGTATAATTGCGCTTTGGGTCGATGATGCCCGCAAAGCATGGAATGAGACCACCAGTCGCGGAGCCGTTAGCGTCGCAGAGCCCCACGTGAGTTCTGACGAGCACGGTCACGTGGTGCTTTCAAGCATTCGGGCCTACGGCGACACCATCCACACATTTGTCGAGCGCGGCGCGTATGCAGGCCCTTTTCTGCCAGGCTTCCGCTCAGTTGAAAACGACCCCATTGCGCGTCCCGTCGGTCTTCTTCACGTGGACCACATGGTAGGCAACGTCGGCTGGCACGAAATGGATGAGTGGGTGGATTTCTATGCGCGCGTGATGGGCTTCTCCCTCTATCAGCACTTCGATGACAAGGATATTTCCACCGAGTATTCAGCACTCATGTCCAAGGTCATGGCGAACGGCAATGGATATGTCAAGTTCCCCATCAACGAGCCGGCCGAAGGCAAGCGTAAATCACAGATCGAAGAATACCTCGATTTCTATCCCGGTCCCGGCGTGCAGCATATCGCCCTCGCGACCAACGACATTCTCCACACCGTCAACAGACTCCACCAGCAGGGAATTGAATTCCTTCACGTTCCGCATACCTATTACACCGAGTTACAGTCGCGGGTGGGAAAGATCGATGAGCCTATCGCCGAACTTGAAGAACTCGGCATTCTAGTCGATCGCGACGACGAAGGATATATGCTCCAGATCTTCACGCGTCCCGTCGAAGATCGCCCCACGTTGTTCTTTGAGATCATTCAGCGCAAGGGAAGCCGCAGCTTTGGCAAAGGTAACTTCAAGGCATTGTTCGAAGCCATCGAAAGAGAGCAGCAGGCCCGGGGAAATCTCTAGCACCGCCCAGCGATAGGCCTGCCTACGTAAAGGAGGAGAAATGAAAACACTAACGCTTTCAGCTGCCGCACCCTACATTACTCATCAGATCTACTTTGCCTATACGCCCGAGCAGCACAGCGTATGGTCAGAGCTTGTCGGCCGCGTCCTGCCCGAGCTCGAAAAGCATGCGGCACGCGAATACCTTGATGGCTTTCAAATCATCGGACTCAAGAAAGATCGGCTTCCCAACCTCACCGCGATCAGCTCCCGCCTTGCGCCTCGCACCGGTTGGAGTTCTACGCCAGTCAGCGGCTTTCTTCCCGCTGCGGCGTTTTTTGAGATGCTCGCCGCGCGACTCTTTCCAACCACTACGTGGCTGCGGAGCCGCGATTCACTTGAATACACGCCCGAACCTGACATCTTTCACGATGTGTTCGGACATGTGCCGATGCACGCACACCGCGTATTTGCCGACTTTCTCGAGCACTATGGCCGCGTCTGCGCTTCCATAACTGACGCCGTCGTGCTCGAGAAACTTGGCCGCCTCTTCTGGTACACCGTCGAATTCGGACTGATTCGCCAACACGATGAGATCAAAGTCTACGGCAGCGGTCTTATCAGCTCGCATGCGGAATGCAAAAATGTTATGGATGGTAATTGCGCGGTCCACGACTTCACTTTGGATGAAGTGCTGAATACCCCGGTAAAGGTAGATGAGTTGCACAAGTTGCTATTCGCTGTCAGCAGCTTCGATCAGATCTACGAAGCCATGCACGTGGCAGAACAGCGCGCAAGCAGCGGCAGCTTATGAAAGGGTGATCCATGTCCGATGGATTTCGATATCAGTCCGGTTTCGGCAACGAATTCGCAACCGAGGCTGTCGCGGGAGCTTTGCCTGCCGGTCAGAATGCACCACAAAAACATCCGCTCGGCCTATATACCGAGCAATGCAGCGGCAGTCCCTTCACGGCGCCGCGGGCATCCAATCGCCGCACATGGACCTATCGTATTCGTCCCTCGGTGACACATCGGCCGTATGAAGAATTCCCATCGCGCCTCATCCGCAGCGGCCCATTCGTCGATACTCCCACTACCCCCAACCAACTTCGCTGGGATCCCTTACCGATGCCTGATCGAGAGACAGATTTCGTCGACGGCATCGTCACTCTCGGCGGCAACGGCGACCCCGCGATGCAGGTTGGCGTAGCGATCCACTTATACGCTGCCAATAGCTCCATGCATGATCGTTTCTTTTACACCGCTGACGGAGAACTCCTCATCGTTCCGCAACTGGGCACGTTGCACTTCCATACCGAGATGGGAATTCTTGAAGTAGCGCCGGGCGAAATCTGCGTAATCCCGCGCGGAGTGAAGTTCCGAGTCGTCCTGGTTGACAAACAGGTGCGCGGATACATCTGCGAAAACTACGGCCTGCCGTTCCGCCTGCCGGAACTCGGCCCTATCGGTGCCAACGGCCTCGCTAATCCCCGCGACTTCAAATCGCCAACTGCCGCGTATGAGGATCGCGACGGCGACTTTCATATTACCGCGAAGTTTCTCGGCCGCTTGTGGTCGGCTCTCATCGACCACTCGCCTTTAGACGTTGTAGCGTGGCACGGAAACTACGCGCCCTATAAGTACGATCTCGCATTGTTCAATTGCATCAATACCGTCTCCTTCGATCATCCTGACCCGTCGATCTACACAGTTCTCAGTTCACCATCAGCGATCCCAGGGACGGCGAATTGCGATTTTGCCATCTTCCCTCCAAGATGGCTGGTCGCCGAACGCACATTCCGTCCACCATGGTTTCATCGCAATCTCATGAACGAATTCATGGGCCTTGTTTTCGGTGCCTACGATGCCAAAGCAGAGGGCTTCGTCCCCGGCGGCGCCAGCCTGCACAACTGCATGGCCGGCCACGGACCTGACGCTGAAACCTTCGAGCGCGCCACAGATGCTGAGTTGAAACCGCAATACCTTGCTAACACGCTGGCATTCATGTTCGAGACACAGCTTGTTGTGCGCCCCACCGAGTTCGCCATGAATACGCGAATATTGCAGCACGAATACTTCGAGTGCTGGCAGGGCTTGAAGAAGCGATTCAACGCACCGCAGAGCGACAAACCGGAAAAGTAATGAAAGCGATCGACGCTGTGCTTGAGGACCTCATTGACTATGCGGGCCTCTATGCACCGGCCGCACTCGACATGCGCACGGCTGTACAAAACTACCTTGACTATGGCCGCAACAAAAACGCTGCGGCGTTAGGCCGCTTTGTTGTGGATATCACCCGCCTCCCCGACCTGCGCGAAAGTGCGGCCGAACACTCTTCCAGCATGCGTCTCACCGTAGTCGCCCCGGCAGACGCTGCCTGCAACGAGCTCTCGCAGTTCATCGATAACGGTTTTTCGATTGAGTCGGTCGAGATTAAGATCAGCCAACTCCTCGAAATCGAACGCGTTATGACGAGCATACCGTCAAGCGTCACGGCCTATTTTGAAGTTCCGGTTCAGGCTGATTCATCCGAAGCACTGGATGCAATCTCTGCCCTCGGTGGTCGCGCTAAACTGCGCATGGGAGGGTTGGTCGCCGAGGCATTTCCGACAAGCGAGGCCATCGCGCACAAGCTTGCGGCTCTTGTAGAGCGCGGTGTCCCATTCAAAGCGACTGCCGGATTACACCATCCCATTCGCTCGCGTCACCCCTTCACGTATGCTTCTGATAGCGCGGTAGGAACGATGCATGGCTTTCTCAATCTCATCTGCGCCACGGCGTTAATCTACTTTGGCGGCGAAACCAGCGACTCACTGAATCTCATTAACGAAGAAGACCCTGGCGCATTCAAAGTAGCAGCGGATACGATTAGCTGGCGTTCGTTCCAATGGAGTACTGATCAATTGCGCGAAGTGCGGCAAAAATTCTTCCTCAGTTTCGGCTCGTGTTCTTTTGTCGAGCCGATGCGCGACCTGGAGGCCCGGGGATGGCTTTGAAGAGTTGGATTGCGTCTGCCAACGATCCCGCCACCGATTTTCCTATTGAGAACTTGCCTTATGGCGTGTTCCGTTATCACCATCAGAACCACATCGGCGTTGCCATCGGAGATCAGATCCTCGATCTGCATGCCTGCGCTAACCAGGCCTTGCTCGCGCCTCTGCCCGATCAAATTATTCTCGCCTGTCGCGCGCCCTTGCTCAATCCTTTGATGTCTCTTGGCCCCGAGGCTTGGTCTGCACTCCGGCGATGCATCACTGCAATGCTTGATGTAGATCGGGCAGATGGGCCTATGCAACGCTGTATTGAAGGTCTTCTGGTCCCGATTCAAAACGCCGGAATGCAGGCTCCTGCGCACATCGGCGACTACACTGATTTCTACGCTTCCATTCATCACGCCACCCGCGTGGGCAAATTGTTCCGTCCCGAAAATCCTCTCCTGCCGAATTACAAGTACATCCCCATTGGCTATCACGGCCGCGCCTCATCGATCGTAATCAGCGGGCATCCTGTTCGCAGGCCCTGCGGCCAGATAAAATCTGCAAACCACGATCCCGTCTTCGGGCAAGCGTGCTCACTCGATTACGAGTTGGAGATGGGCATCTTCGTCGGCCCCGGCAATCAGTTGGGGCAACGCATCCCCATCGAGGAAGCGGAAAGGCATGCTTTTGGCTTGTGCCTTGTCAATGACTGGTCGGCGCGCGACATCCAATCGTGGGAGTACCAGCCGCTGGGGCCATTCCTTGCAAAAAGCTTTGCAACCACGATCTCTCCCTGGATCGTGCCGATGGAGGCGCTTGCGCCTTACCGTGTAGCTGTTGAGAAAAGGCCTCCCGCAGATCCGAAGCCGCTGCCGTATCTGTCGTCCCACTCTAATCATCTTTCCGGCGTCGATCTCATCCTTGAGGTGTACCTCGACTCAAGCGCCATGCGAGACGCTCGCGTGCCATCCATTCTCGTGAGCCGTGGCAATCTCAAAGACCTCTACTGGACGATCGCTCAACTCATCACTCATCACGCGAGCAATGGTTGCAATCTGCGTCCCGGCGATCTGCTTGCAACCGGAACTATCTCCGGACCGGAAGAGGGATCGGAAGGTTGTCTCCTAGAAAAGAAACACACTGGACAACCGATTCGCCTGCCCACCGGAGAAGTTCGAACATTCCTCGAAGATGGCGACCGAGTGATCTTCCGCGCTTACGCCGAGAGAGAAGGTTCTCCAAGAATTGGCTTCGGCGAATGCACAGGTACTGTGGTCGCGGCGGTGAAGTAGGGCGATCAGCCTGCGGTGCGAGTCCAGTTTTGAAAGGGCACGACTTTAGTCGTGCCGTAAAGTGTTAGGAATCAACTGGGCTTTAGCCCCTGAGGGACGGCTTTTTCGAGCTCTCGACTTTTACCACAGGCTGCGATCTTCGCGGTTCCGCCGGGCTGTCTCCATCATTTCGCAGCGTTTCCGGCGGCCGGTGCTGGTTGTGTAGCCTTCAACTGGTCAACCGCTGCCTGCACCTTTTGCCACCGGCCTTCATCCTTCTTCGTCTTGATAGGCGCCTTTGCGTTGGAGTAGAAGCTTAAAATATTTTCCCTAAGCTCAGGCGACGTCTGGGCAAAGTTCTTGCTGGCCAGTTGCGTCACGAGCTTTGCATAAGCATCGTCCGCCAGGGAATATTCTCCTGCCTTTGTGGGCAGGCCGCTATCAAGATCGGCATCGGGCAATGCCGGCGGATGCGTTCTGGTTTTTTCTAGAAGACCCCGGTAGTCATCCACTGTTTTATTGATGCTCTTGATGTAAAGGTCTTCGGTCTTGGGAGTGGGATTGTTGAAGTCCAGCGCTCTGAACGGCCCTATCTTCGGGATCATCCGCAACAGCGCAGCCAGAAACCGAGTTCCGAACCCAGGCCGCTGATAGCTCTTGCCCCACGCCTGTTCGTACTTGGCCCTCGACAGGTTATAAAGAAATTTGCGCTTCGCAAAGTTAGGCGTCTCGCGCATGATTTCCTTCTTATGCACTTCGAGAGCTACCTTCGTCATATGCGGAATTAACCGGCTGATAGCCCATCGGTATGATCCGATCGCCAGATCCTGGTGAGGCAGGGCATCTTCTAGCTCCATCCCATAGACCGCCGGGAATACCCTCTCCAGAAGCCCCTGCGAAACTTCAAATCCGATAAAGTCGTGATATTGCTCTGGGGCATAACGATTCTTCGCCACCTGCAAGGTGTCAAAACCAAACTCGGTTTTAAGGTGAGCACTCTTGTCCTGAGCGTACGTTACGCGTGGCCCGTACTTCGCCCGCAACTTCGGGTAATGAATGGCTACGGCCTCATTAACCGCAGGATGGCCGTCCACATCGGCAACAAAGTGCGCCATCGCTCCTAGAGCAAAGGCATACTCATTCGCATCGTTGCTTTGATTAACCAGTTCCTGAACGAAGTCGCCGCTCCGCACGTAATGAACCAGATCGCTGAATCTCTTGCTTCCAAATGGGTAGTAACCAAGGTCCTGGATCACCGAGCCGCCATAAGCATAGGCGTGCGCTTCTTTGATCTGTTCTTCAGTCAGACCGGGAAATCGATCTTGTAGAAGGGGAATAATCTCTGAGGTCCACAGCAGATCGACGATCTCTTCATGCGTGAGTACGGAGTAGCCAAAAGAGCGGCCGCTGCAAGCCAGAAGAATCAGAATCAGCGCCAGGACGCGGGCAAGGGACATGAGCGATCTTTCTGCACGGCGCGCCGCGAGCATCGGGGTCTTGCGCCCGTTTAGACTCTCTTCAAATGCGATTCAGGAATAGCAGCACGATGGTGATGGCCAGTATGGCTCCCAGCCCGCCAGTTGGATAATAACCCCAATTCCTGCTGTATGGCCACATTGGCGCCGTGGCGACCAGTGCAAGAATCAAGATTGGAATCAGGAAAAGTACAACCATGGTTCACCCCTGCCTTAAGCCACGTCGGCCCGGTCTCAATCGTTCCGCGACTGATTTGCTCAACCTGTGACATAGATGCCGGCCGTGCAGCGCCAGTTGTTTCAAGGCATTGCACGGCCCGCATTGGATGATCTTTGCCCCGTGCCGCTTACTTGATTTCCACCTTATCGAGCTGAAACTGGAATTTGCCCGGTTCCTGCGTGCGGATGAATCCGATTCCGCTCAAATCGCTCCCGTCGGTATCGAAAGTAGAAAACGGAAAGGAATACTGCTTCCACTCAGGTCCCGCGACAAACGACGTCATTGCCGGAATATCGCCTGATTGCCCGTTGCGTACCTCTGTCAGCACAAGCAGCGTGTAGGTCTGCCCATCCCCTTTGGCCAAAAAGCTGATGCCCTTTTTGCTGGCAAGATTTGCCGGCTGCATCGGTGCCGCTCCAGGCGAAAACAGCGCCCCCGCGAATAGAAATGGTCCCCCGGGCACCACCTCCCCTGTGACCTGCATTGCACCCTTTGAACCCGCAGCTCCCGGCTCGACAACCGCAAGCGCAGCCGTCGATTTGCCCCCTTGCATCATGTCCCCAGCGCCGATCCACGATCCATAATTAGCTGCAACTTTGCCATCATCAAAATTGCTCACCACTCTCGACTCTGAACCCATAGGCGCAGCAGCGGATGGCGGCTTGCCAGCCTCCCCGTGCGCACCGGTAACGGTAAGCTTCACAGTAGTGGTCTTGTCCGAACCGGGTCCCACCATCAGGTCGAACACTCCAGGCTCAACCACCCGATGCATATCGACGTTCAGAATCGATAGCATCTCCGGCGTAACCGTAAACTCCACCGTCTTCTTCTCTCCGGGCTTTAGCGAAATCCGCTCAAAACTCTTCAACTGCATCACTGGTTGCGTCACTGAAGCCACCCTCTGATGCACATACAGTTGCGGCACTTCGTCGCCCTCGCGCGCTCCTGCATTCGTCACATCGACGCTCACCTTAGCCGTACCGCCGATCAGAATCTGTGCCGGCTCAACCCGAAGATTATCGAATCGAAAAGTCGTATAGCTCAGGCCTGAACCAAATGCGAACAGCGGCTGACGTGTGCTGAACGCGTAGCTGCGATTGGCCGAGGGCTTGTGATTGTAGAAGTCCGGCAAATCGCCCACCGAGCGAGGAAACGTGATCGGCAGCTTGCCGCCGGGATTCACGTCGCCGAAAATGACATCGGCCGCTCCCGCACCGCCCTCTTCACCCAGGTACCACCCCTCCAGAATTGCCGGAACCTTTTCTGCGATGTAGTTGATCGACAGAGGACGCCCATTCAGCAACAACCACTGCCTACACTAGGTCATTTTGCGCCCCGCACAAGTCAAGCGAATCGCGATCGCCGCGGTGCGTCTCCGCCCAGGCCTCGCGATTTGTGCTCTCGTTTTCACCCACAACCAGGATCGCCACATCAGCCTTGCGTGCAGTCTCGACGGCAGCCTGGATTGACGCCGTCTGCGTCTTCGGATCGACAAGTTCCACATTGTCCGCCCACCAGCCGCGAAAGCCTTGCGGTGCGGTCGTAATCTTGCACCCCTCTGCGTACAACACCTTTGCCTTATCGCCCACTCGTGCGCGAATTCCATCGAGAACACTGATGCCAAACGCAGGATCGCGGCTATAACCGCCCAGGTGAACATCGGCGGCATTCGGCCCAATCACCGCGATTGTCTTGAGCTTCGCCAGGTCCAGAGGAAGTAGGTCTTTCTCATTCTTAAGCAGCACGATTGCCTTGCGCGCCGCTTCCAGCGCCAGTTGGCGATGTTCCGCGCTGTTGTTAACTCGCTCGGTGTAGTCCGGATCAACATAAGGATTGTCGAACAGCCCCAGTCGAAACTTTGTGGTCAACACTCGCCCTACGGCAAGGTCCACCTGGCTTAGCGGTACCGTGCCTTGCTTCACCTGGTCCACCAGCGTGCTATAGACCGTGCCCGTCGAGAGGTCGTAGTCGATACCGGCGGCAATACCCTGCCGCGCCGCATCGGCGTTGTTCGCTGCTACATGATGCGTTCCAACCAGCATCTGCAGCCCGTCGCCATCGCTGGTGATATAGCCGTTGAAGCCCCACTCCTGGCGCAACACGCGGTCCAGCAGCCAGTGATTAATGTGCGAAGGCACGCCGTCAATCTCGTTATACGACGCCATTACGCTGCCCGCATGTGCCTCCTCGATCGCAGCCTGAAACGGAACCAGGAAGTTCTCGCGGATGATGCGCTCGGAGTAATTTCCCGGAGCCGTATTGGTGCCGCCCTCTGGCTGGCCATGCACGGCGAAGTGCTTGGCTGTTGCCAGCACATGGTGGCGCCCAATCAGATGCGAATCGCCTTGCAAGCCTTCAATCGCCGCCACCCCCATGCGTGAAGCCAGATAAGGATCCTCCCCATAGGTCTCTTCCGTGCGTCCCCACCGCGGGTCGCGGGCAATATCGAGAACGGGCGAGAACACCTGTCCCGCGCCGCGCGAACCGGCCTCATCGCCCACCGCCGTGAACACCCGCTTTACCAGCGCCGGGTCCCACGTGCTGGCCAGCCCAAGCGCCTGCGGAAAGCTGGTGCTGCCGTATTCCATGTACCCATGCAGCGCCTCACCGAGAAACATGGCGGGAACGCCCAGCCGCGTCTTCTCGCGAAGATAGCGCTGTACGCCGTTGCGCAAAATGGCTGAATCGCGCGGTGTGAACTTGACCTCCGCCCCCCACTCGGCCGCCAGAGTCTTCCGGGCCGTCTCGGTCGTGAAAGTGCCGGTGGGATCAATTACCTCAATCTTTCCGTCCCACCCGCCCGTGAGTTGGTATACCTTTTCTTCCAGCGTCATGCGCGGCAGCAGGTCAGCCACGCGGTCCTGGATCGGCAGGGAAGCGTCTTTGTAGCGCGGTGCGTCGGCCGCGGAAACGGCCTTTTCCTGGGCCAGAGATGACACGGTGAACAGCGAAATTGTCATTAGAAGGACTGAAGTAAAACACGGGTAGGCAATGCGCATCGAATGATTCATGTGCGTGCAGAGGTCTGCGGTTCCTTTCTTGCTTGTTGGCCAACCATTCTAGTGGAACTACGCGACCTGTGCGGGAAAGGTTCAATTGCAGAGTCACAAATCAACAGGGCACCTTCAGGCCGAACCCGAAGATGAAAAGAAGGGAGCTGATGTCCGCCTGGATGGTGTTCACAATAAAGCTGGAATGCGCCGCGTTGCGCTGCTCGATAATCCCGCCTCAGGACAGCTCACCCCGCGCCGCAAGGCAATCGTTCAGAACACCCTCACCGCTTTGCATGAGGCAGGCATTGCGGTAGAACACCTCGTGACGGATAGTCCAGGCAGCGGCGCCGCCTTGGCCCGCGAAGCCATCTCACGCGGATGCGATGCCGTTGTGGTCTGCGGCGGCGATGGCACCATTCATGAAGTTCTGCAGTGCCTTGTGGGAACCGGCGTGGCTCTGGGCGTAGTGCCCCTGGGAACCGCAAACGCGCTCGCCGCCGATCTCGGTCTCGCTAAGTCTCCCGAAAATGCGATTCGCTCTTTGTTGACGGCCGTTCCCACGCAGGTTCCGGTAGGCCGCATCTTTTACCGCGACAAAGAAGGCGTTGATCGCTCACGCTACTTCACCGTTGCAGCCGGAGTGGGCGCCGACGCTCTTCTCATGGCCAGAATGGATCCCCGTCTGAAGCGCCGCATGGGTTACGCCTTGTATCTTTTTGAAGCGATCCGCATCTGGCTCAGTCACCCATTTCCGCTATTCCACGCAAGCTTTACTGCCGACAGCAATGAAGTCCCTCGCGTCGCTGAGATATCGCAACTCCTCGCTGTGCGGGTTCGCTCCTTCGGAGGTGCCTTGGGAAAATTGGCCCCGAGCGCCAGCCTGCACAATCACAGGCTTCGCTTGATTGCCTTTAAGACGCGCAGCCGCATTCGCTACTCGCGCTTTCTGCTCGCGGTCTTATTTGGCAGGCACACCTTCAGCGGTGACGTCGAACTGCTCAATGCCGACTCCGTCGAGTGCTCGCCGCGCGCTGGCTCGCTCGCCCCTGTCTTCGTCGAGGCCGACGGTGAAGTCTTAGGACACCTCCCCGTGCGAATCGAGATTGCAGCTCAAACTCTGACCTTGCTGATTCCTCGCGACGCTCAGCCCTGATCGGCGGACCTACCGCTCGCCAATAATGTTTAATCTTTCGTGTCGCCGTTCGAGTCCGCTTCATCTTGCAACTTGCCCCCCTCGGCTGCAATCATCGCTGCGAACTCTCCGGAGGCTTTTCGCATGCGTATGCGCGCTTTCATCCTGGCCGCTCTGGCCGGACTATCCATTTCTCTGTTTGCTCAGCAGCCCGCCTGGCAGCTGGCTCCGGGCCACGTGACTCTGCCCATCTGGCCCAAGGGTGTACCAGGAACTGAGCAGGGAACCTCTGAAAAAGTGCCGGCTGAAATCGACACCACGACAGCCAAAGACAACCTCATTGCCGGCAAGCCGCTCATTCGTCTCGGCAACGTCTCCATCCCAACCATCACGCTCTACAAGCCGAAGGGCGCAAACGGAGTTGCCCCGGCCGTGCTCGTCTTCCCCGGCGGTGGCTATCGAATTCTCGCCATCGATCTCGAAGGAACCGAAGTCTGCGACTGGCTCAACTCCGCCGGCATCACCTGCGTCCTGCTAAAGTACCGCGTTCCCAATACTGGCCCCTATCCCAAGTCCTCCGCTGCGTTGCAGGATGCACAGCGCGCCGTAGGCGTAGTTCGCGAACACGCTGCCGAGTGGGGCATCGATCCCAGCCGCGTAGGCGTGCTCGGCTTCTCCGCCGGAGCCCATCTCGCCGCCGCGCTCAGCACTCACTACGAAACGCGCCTGTATGACGCCATCGATGCCGCCGACAAACTCAGCTGCCGTCCCGATTTCGCAGTCATTGTCTATCCCGGCTACCTCGCCAACGCCGAAAAGGGAATGGCTCCCAATCCCGACATCCAGCCGACCGCCCAGACTCCGCCCAGCTTCATCGTGCAGGCTGAAGACGATCCCGTGCACGTAGAAAACGCAACCGTGTACTACCTCGCATTGAAAAACGCCAAGGTTCCCGCGGAACTGCACCTATACGCCGAAGGTGGCCACGGCTACGGTCTTCGCCACACTGCGCTTCCCGTAACAACATGGACGCAGATGGTGGAGACGTGGCTGCACACCATCAAGATGCTACCGCCGCAATAGGACGTAAAATCAACCCATGCTGCTTGCCGTTCTCACCATCTCCGATCGCTGTTCTCAAGGCCTGATGACCGACACTGCGGGACCGGCCGTTGTTGCACTGCTGCGCGAACAGTGGCCGCAGGCCGAGATCTCGACCATCCTTCTTCCCGACGATGAAGATGCCATCGCCGCCGAACTTCAGCGTCTTAGCAGCGACGGCGCAGCCCTCATCCTCACCGCGGGCGGCACCGGCCTCGGCCCCCGCGATCGCACCCCCGAAGCCACCCGCCGCGTGATCGACCGTGAAGCACCGGGCCTCGCCGAAGCCATGCGCTCACAAAGCGCCGTCAGCAATCGCTATTCGTGGTTATCGCGCGGCGTAGCCGGACTCAAGGGCTCAACCCTGATCGTCAACCTGCCCGGCAGCAAGCGCGGCGCCGAAGAAAGCCTCGCGTCCATCCTCGCGCTGCTCAAGCACGGCATCGAGGTAGCCGCTGGCGGCCAGACGCATCCATGACACTTGGTAGGTTTTTATTGTGCTGAATTGTTTCGCTGGTTGAACAAAGTCCCGCCTGGCAGATCACGATCACGCCGCGACCGAATCGTTGCCGTCCTTGTTTTGCGCCACTGCTTGTCTCGGGTCGGCTACCGACAATCGCAATCCCACGGCCTTCAGTACTGCCACAAGAGTCTTCAAAGTCGGATTGCCTTTGGGAGACAGTGTGCGATAAAGAGACTCCCGGCTGATTCCCGCCTCGGCCGACACTGTTCCTAACCCACCATAAGCCTCTGCAACCGAACGAAGCGCGAGCAGTCCTCCGGCACGTTCGTCCGGATTGTCCAGTGACTCCAGAGCCGCTTTCAGATATTCAACAGCCAGTTCACGGTCCGATCGAAGCTGTTCAATCTCCCACGTATGGTACGGTACGCCCGCTTTGTATTTGGTCATACCTGTCTCCGTTTCCAATCAGCCCAGAAATCTTTGGCGCGCTGAATATCCTTTGACTGTGTTGACTTATCTCCGCCGCACAGCAGAATGATCCAATCTGATCCCGATCGCCCGCAATAGACCCTGTATCCGGCTCCGATGTGTACTCGAAGTTCCAACACACCTTTGCCTACAGACGCACAATCTCCGAGATTTCCTGCTTCCACTTGCCGCAGCCGAGTGAGAATCCTCGCGCGAGCTACCTTGTCGCGCATCTCCGACATCCACTCTTTGAACGGGGACCGTCCTTCCACTTGCTCGTACAGGATCAGTTCCATCGCGAAGTAAGTGTAGCATAAAAGCTACAAACTTTTTTGCACGCGAACTAAGTTGTGATTGATCGATATTCCCGTCGTGACGAAGCAAGCCCAAAAAGGGGAATGCTTGACTTCGGTCTAATTCAAAAACATCGTCCGATACAACGTATCCCGCTGCACAGGCTTGAACCCGGCATCGCGAATGATCCGCCGCAGTTCTTCTTCCGTCGTGCAATTCGAAGTTCCCGCAGCCTTCACCACGTTCTCTTCCAGCATCACCGAGCCCACATCGTTGCCGCCGAAGTGCAGGCCAAGTTCCAGCACCTTCAGCCCCTGCGTCACCCAGCTCGCCTGAACGTTGTCGATGTTGTCGAGATAGAGCCGCGAGATCGCCAGCACCTTTAGGTACTCGACGCTGGTCGCTTCTTCCCAGCCACGTCCGCCCAGTGCCGTGTGCTTGGGCTGAAAGCTCCACGGGATGAACGCCGTAAATCCACCCGTCTCCTCCTGCAGCCGCCGCACCACTTCAAAATGATTCACGCGTTGCTCAAACGTCTCGCCCACGCCGAACATCATGGTGGCCGTCGTCCGCATGCCAAGCTGGTGCGCCGTTCGGTGCACACTCACCCAATCGTCCGTACGGCACTTGAGCCGCGCGATCCGTTTGCGCACCTCGTCATCGAGAATCTCGGCGCCGCCGCCAGGAATGGAATCCAGCCCCGCATCGC
>WNGR01000815.1_pt1 | contig 35937 bp, 30 predicted proteins | sample 5407581 | NCBI WGS metagenome assembly WNGR01 (sample SAMN13153383, study PRJNA577476) | soil metagenome | isolation source: 80 cm soil or saprolite under Garry oak tree replicate 2 | place: USA:California | collected 2016-06-15 | reverse complement strand
TGCGTGATCGGCGAACTGCGGCCTATCGTGACGCCGGGGAAAACGCGGCCGGATTCCGGTGACGCGTCGCTGACGTTCACCTTCGCCGCACTTCTGTACTGGGGATTTCCGGTCGCGGCACTCATGCGTTTGATAGCCAGCCTGGTCAGCGCCGTGATCGGGCGGCGGGCGCTGTTCCGTGCCGCGTTCAACACCGCGCAGTTCACCCTCAGCCTGGGCGCCGCCTGGCTGGTGCTGCTCGCCGCCGGGATCCACCCCCAGCCGCTGTCGCCGTGGGTGCCGGCCGGCCGCCAGCTCGGGGTGGTCGCGCTGGCCGCCTGCGCCTATTTCGCGGTCAACTTCCTGCTGGTGGGCGTGGCGGTGGCGGTGCACGAGCGGGCCCCCATCGCGGCGACCCTCCGCGGGCTGCTGCCCTACCAGGCCTTCGTCAGCCTCGTGCTGCTGTCCGCCGCCCCGCTCGTGGTCGTGGTCATGAGCCGGTCGGTGCTCCTGGTACTGCTCTTCCTGCTGCCGATGACCGCCGTCTATGCCAGCGCCGCGATGTCGCTGAAACGAGAGCACCAGGCGCTGCACGACGAGCTGACCGGGCTGCCCAACCGCGCCTTCCTGCATGCGAAGGCCGGCGAGGCGGTGGCCGAGGCGGCGCGCAAGGGCAGCCGGGTCGGGTTCCTCCTGCTTGACCTCGATCGCTTCAAGGTGGTCAACGACACCCTCGGGCACGCGGCCGGGGACCGCGTGCTGAAGATCGTGGCGCACCGCCTCGCCCACAGTGTCCGGCCGGGCGACGTGGTGGCGCGCCTGGGCGGGGACGAGTTCGCGGTGCTGCTGCCGTCCGCGCGGCCGGGCAGCACGGCCCGCGAGGTGGCCGTGCGGCTGCGCGCCGCGCTGGCCGGCGCGATCCAGCTCGACGGGATGACGCTCCAGATCGAGGCGAGCATCGGCATCGCCTTCTACCCGGAGGACGCGCCAGGGGTCGACCTGCTGATACAGCGTCCACCGGCGCCGACCGGCGGTCGGCCGCCCCGGTGTCACTGCTCGGGGACCTGCGGCGCGGCCTGGACCACGGCGAGCTGGAACTGCACTACCAGCCGAAGGTATCCCTGGCGGGCGGGCGCACCTGCGGGATGGAAGCCCTTATCCGGTGGCGGCACCCGCAACGGGGAATGGTCCTGCCTGGCGAGTTCATCCACGCCGCGCAGCGTTCCTCGCTGATGCCCAAGCTGACGGCGTTCGTGGTGGACGCCGCGCTCAGCCAGGCCGCGCACTGGCGCCGGGACGGGCTTGGCGTGCAGATGTGCCTGAACCTCACCGATCGCGACCTGCTGGACAGCAAGCTCACCGGGATGATCAGCGGCGGCCTGGAGGCACACGGCCTGGAGCCCGCCGATCTCATGCTGGAGATCGGCGAAGGGGTGCTCGCGGGCGAGCCCGCGCAGGCCATCGCGGCCGTGCACGCGCTCGCCGCGCTGGGGGTCGCGATCTGCATCGACGACTTCGGCACCGCTTCCTCGTCGCCGGTCAGGCTGAAGCGGCTGCCGGTGAGCGAGGTCAAGGTCGACGCGTCGTTCGTCACCAGGCTGTTCGACGTGGCCGACAACGAGCCGATCGTCCGGTCGCTGGTGGGGCTGGTGCGGGCCCTGGGGATCCGGTCGGTGGCCGAGGGCGTGGAGACGGCCGAGGTGGCGGCGGCGCTGGCGGCCATGGGATGCGACGCCGCGCAGGGCTGGTGCTTCAGCCGCCCGCTCGAGCCGGCCGCCGCCCGCCAGTGGCTCGCGAACCACCTGCCAGCGCCCGCCCGCGACGGGGCACCCCCGCCAGCTCGCGACGGGGCACCCCCGCCAGCCCCGGACCGGGACGAAGCGCCGGGCGGGGACCAGGGACCGGAACGGGACGCAGGGCCGCTGGTGCTGCCGCCGCAGGCCCGTCGGCCCGCCGGGCGCCGCCTGCCGCGTTCCCCGGTGCCGCCCGCCGGCGCCCCCGCGGGTAGCCGGCCCGGCGCCGCGGCCCGTTAACCGGTCGGCGGGCCCGCGCCCGGACCCTAGGATTGCAGCATGCCAATCGCTCGTGACGATGTCGCACACCTGGCCAGGCTCTCCCGGCTCGCCCTGGCCGAGGATGAACTGGACCACCTGGCCCCGCAGCTTGATGAGATCATCGCCGCGGTGGCCCGGGTCCAGGAGGTCACCGCCGAGGGCATCCCGCCGACCTCGCATGCGGTCCCGCTGGTCAACGTGTTCCGCGAGGACACCGTCGTGCCCTGCCTGGACGCCGGCACGGTGCTCGGCCAGGCGCCCGCCGTGGAGCAGCAGCGGTTCCGGGTACCGCGGATCCTGGCGGAGGACTGACCATGGCTGAGCTCTTCCGCATGACCGCCGCACAGCTCGCCGCGGCCATCCGCGACGGCGAGGTCTCCGCGGCCGAGGTGACCGACGCGCACCTGGCCAGGATCGAGGAGGTCGAGCCACGCGTCCGCGCCTTCCTGCACGTCGCGGCGGATCAGGCGCGCGAGGCCGCCAGTACGGTGGACCGCCTGCGGTCGAGCGGTGCGCCACTCGGGCCGCTGGCCGGGGTGCCGCTGGCCCTCAAGGACGTGTTCACCACCAAGGACATGCCCACCACCTGCGGGTCTGCCATCCTCGACGGCTGGCTCCCCCCGTACGACGCCACGATCACCCGGCGGCTGCGCGAGGCCGGCGTGGTGATCCTCGGCAAGACCAACATGGACGAGTTCGCCATGGGCTCCTCCACCGAGAACTCTGCGTTCGGCCCGTCACGCAACCCGTGGGACCTTGACAGGGTGCCCGGCGGTTCGTCCGGCGGATCCTCCGCCGCGGTGGCCGCCTACGAGGCCCCGCTGGGCCTCGGCACCGACACCGGCGGCTCGATCCGCCAGCCGGGCGCGGTCTGCGGGGTGGTCGGGGTCAAGCCCACCTACGGCGGCAACTCCCGGTACGGGGTGGTGGCGTTCGCGTCCTCCCTGGACACGCCGGGCCCGCTGGCCCGCACCGTGCTCGACGCGGCGCTGCTGCACGAGGTGATGTCCGGGCACGACCCGTGCGACGCCACCTCGGTGGACGCCCCGGTCCCCCCGGTGGTCGCCGCGGCCCGGCAGGCAGACGTGAGCGGGATGACCATCGGCGTGGTGCCGGAATTCACCGGCGAAGGCTTCCAGCCGGGCGTGCTGGCCAAGTTCGGCGAGGCCGTCGAACTGCTGGAGTCGCTGGGCGCGAAGGTGACCGAGGTCTCCTGCCCGCACTTCAGCTACGCCCTGCCCGCCTACTACCTGATCGCGCCCAGCGAGTGCTCCTCCAACCTGGCCCGCTTCGACGCCATGCGCTACGGGCTGCGAGTGGGGGACGACGGGACCCGCAGCGCCGAAGAGGTGATGGCGCTGACCCGGGCGCAGGGGTTCGGCGCCGAGGTGAAGCGGCGGATCATGCTGGGCACCTACGCCCTGTCCAGCGGGTACTACGACGCCTACTACGGCAAGGCGCAGCAGGTCCGCACCCTGATCACCAGGGACTTCGAGGCCGCGTTCGAGCGGGTGGACGTGCTGATCTCCCCGGCCACGCCGACCACGGCCTTCCCGCTGGGCGAGCGGGTCGACAACCCGATGGCCATGTACCTCGCCGACCTGTGCACGATCCCGTCGGACCTGGCGGGCAACGCGGCGCTGTCGGTGCCCTGCGGGCTGGCCCCCGAGGACGGCCTGCCGGTCGGCCTGCAGATCATGACGCCGGTGCTGGCCGACGACCGGATGTACCGGGTCGGCGCCGCGGTGGAGGCGGCGCTGGACGCACGCCGCGGTTATCCGCTGCTGAACGACGCGAGGGGGCTTGCCTGATGCCCGGCAGCAGTATGGGGCGGGGTGGCGGGGTCAGGGCTAGCAGAGCGCTGGTCGCCTACGACGAGGCGGTGTCCAGGTACGAGCCGCTGATCGGCCTGGAAACCCACGTCGAACTGGGCACCAGGACCAAACTGTTCTGCGGCTGCCCGGCCACGTTCGGCGGCGAGCCGAACACCCACGTCTGCCCGGTCTGCCTGGGCCTGCCCGGGTCGCTGCCGGTGCCGAGCAGGGCGGCGATCGAGTACACGATCCGGATCGGGCTCGCGCTGAACTGCTCGATCGCGCAGTGGTGCCGGTTCGCCAGGAAGAACTACTTCTACCCGGACATGCCGAAGAACTTCCAGATCTCGCAGTATGACGAGCCGCTGTGCACCGACGGCTGGCTGGACGTGACCCTCGGCGAGGCCGGGCCGGACGGCGGCCCGCGCACCTTCCGGGTCGGCATCGAGCGGGTGCACCTGGAGGAGGACACCGGGAAGTCGCAGCACATGGGCGGCGCCACCGGGCGGATCCACGGCGCGGACTACTCGCTGGTGGACTACAACCGGGCCGGCATCCCGCTGGTGGAGATCGTCACCAGGCCGGTCGAGGGCACCGGCCCGCTCGCCCCGGCGGTGGCCCACGCCTACGTGAAGGAACTGCGCGACCTGCTTCGCTCGCTCGGCGTGTCGGACGTCCGGATGGAGGAGGGGTCGCTGCGCTGCGACGTGAACACCTCGCTGTCCCCGCGCGGGTCCGGGCGGTGGGGGACCCGCACAGAGACCAAGAACGTCAACTCGCTCCGGTCCGTCGAGCGGGCCGTGCAGTACGAGGTCGAGCGCCAGGCCGCGGTCCTCGAAGCGGGGGAGCGGGTGATCCAGGAGACCCGCCACTTCCACGAGGACTCCGGGATCACCACGCCGGGGCGGAGCAAGGAAGAGGCGCAGGACTACCGCTACTTCCCCGAGCCGGACCTGGTGCCGCTCGCCCCGCCGCGCGACTGGGTGGAGGAGATCCGCGCCTCGCTGCCCGAGCTGCCCGCGGCCCGGCGGGCCCGGCTGCAGCAGGCCTGGGGCATCACGACGGCCGAGATGACCATCATCCGCAACGCCGGCGCGCTCGACCTGGTCGAGCAGACCATCGCCGCCGGTGCCTCGCCCGCCGACGCCCGCAAGTGGTGGCTCAACGAGCTTGCCCGCCGGGCCAACGACGCCGGCGCCGAGCTGGCCAGCCTGCCGATCACCCCGGCCGACGTGGCGACGCTGGCCGGGCTTGTCGCCGCGGGGACGCTCAACGACCGGCTGGCCCGCCAGGTCATCGAGGGCGTGCTGGCCGGCGAGGGCACGCCGGACGAGGTGGTGGCGGCCCGCGGCCTGGCCGTGGTGAGCGACGACTCGGTGCTGACCGAGGCGATCGACGCGGCGATCGCCGCCAATCCCGACGTCGCCGGCAAGATCCGCGGCGGCAAGGTCGCCGCCGCCGACGCCCTGGTCGGCGCGGTCATGAAGGCCACGCGCGGGCAGGCCGACGCGTCCCGGGTCCGCGAGCTGATCCTCGCCCGCCTCACCGAGTCATAGAAATACGATTCCCGGGGCCGGCCGGATCCCGGCATGCCGGGTTCCGGCGTGCCCAAGAGCCGCGCCATGCCCGGCGGAAGGGGCGCCGCGAGGCTACGGGCCAGGCACCTGCCGGGATCGCGGCTGTTGAGCTGCCGGGGGTTACTCCGGCGGCCCGGTGCCTGGCTCCTCGGGCGGGTACAGCGGGGTTTCGCCCCCGGGCGTGCGGATCGGGCCGAACTTCTGCTCGTACATGGCCAGGTTCTGGCTGATGGTCCTGATGATGTCGAACAGCGAGGTCGGTGGTATCCGCACCCGGGCGACCAGGCGGTGCGGCGCGCGGATCACCACCTCGCCGTCGGCGGTCCGTGCCTCGGCCGGCGGCTGGCTGCTCACGAAGAAGTCAAAGGTGAACTCGTGCAGGGTGTGCCAGATCGCCAGGCCGTTGGCGTAGCACCCGGCCTCCAGCGCGGTGTCGGCATGCGGTTCGAATTCGATCCGTGGTTGTCCCGGTGGCTCGCTCATACGCCGGACGCTACTAGGACTGGGTGGCCAGCAGCGGCCGGGCCTGGCGGGTGACGTACAGGTCGGCCCGGAACTGCTGGCTCAGCTCGTCGTACGCGGCCTGGATCTCGTCCAGGCCGACGGCGTCGTCGGTGAACTGGACGCTCATCGCGTCATTCCACCAGGTCAGGTCGCGGCGGTTGCCCCACTTGCTCTCGATCGGGGCCCGGACCTTCGCATCGGCGCCGGTAGTGGCGAACATGGCGAACAGGACGGTCATGAACCGGTGGTATGCGGCGAACAACTCGTCCGAGAACAGCACCTTGTTGGCGTACATGATCTGGTCCAGGTCGCGCTTGATCGTGATGGCCTTCCGCGGGTCGGTCTCCTTCCACCCGCCGACGAACGTGCCGAAGCAGAGCAACTGGTTCAGCCCGGGTGCGAGCTTGTCGAAGACGTCCAGGCGGCGGGTGACGACGGTCTGGTTGGCCCACTGCACCTGCTCGATCCGCCGGCTGGCCTTGCTGAACAACACACCGAGCACCACGACGGTGATCGGCGTCAGGGCGCTCACGACCAGGGTCACGATCTGCACGCTGTTCCACGAATCCGCCATCGGTCGTTACCTGCCCTTCTTCTTGCGGCGTACGGCCGCCTTCTGCGCCTTCACCCATTCGTCGACGGTGGCCAGCGGGTCGGGGTCCAACCCGGGCGGGACCAGCCGGTCATGCAAGGCATCGGCCTTGGCGGCCCAGTCGTAGCCGGTGCCCTCGGCATCGTCCAGCGCGGCGTGGGCGCGCAGCGCGTCAAGTTCGTGCCAGTGCAGGTGGTGGCGTGTAGCCAGGCGCAGCGCGGCGTCGGCGGCGTCGCGGCCCTGGAACAGCAGGCCAGGATCGGTGCCCGCGGCGGCGGCCTGAGCGGCGCGGATGCGGGCGCGGGCGGCCAGGCCAGCGCACTGGGCGGGGATCAGGCCGCGGGGGGCGGCGATGGTGATCGCCTCGGTGGCGTGCCGGTCGGCGGCGCCGAGGTCCCCGGTGGCCAGGGCGCAGCCGGCCAACTCCGGCAGGGTTTCGCCGAGTTCGGTGAGGTAGTCGCCGTGGCGGAAACTCCCGGCGGCGGCGGCCAGGCGGGCGGTGGCGGTGGCGGCGTCCCCGGCGGCCAGGGCCAGCCGGCCCAGCACGCGGTCACACCGGGCCACATCGGCGTTCCAGCCGTTCTCACGGCAGATCTGGGCGTTGCGGTCGGTGAGCGCCCGGGCCGGGCCGCGGCGGCCGGTGCGGGCCGGCCAGTCCGCCCACCAGGCCCCGCGAAGCGAGTACAGGTGATTGCCGTCCGGGTCATCGGTGACCTCGATCTGGTCGGCGGCGGTGAACTGCTGTTCGGCCTCGGCGGTGTCGCCCGCCAGGCCGGCCAGCCACCCCAGGAACGCGTGCGCGCTGCGGATGCTTCGCCGGTCGCTGGTGGCCTGGGCGCAGGTGAGCGATTCGGCCGCGGCGTCCCGGGCCGGCCCGGCCAGGCCCTGGCGGCCAAGGCACTCGGCCAGGTTCCGCAGACCGGCCGCCAGGTTCGGCAGGTCCTCGGCGTCCCGGTCGTGGCGGACGCCCGCGGGCAGGTACTCGCCGGCGGTGGCCAGGTCACCCGCGTACACCGCGAACAGACCGGCCGCGTTCAGGTAGAAGCCAAGATCGCGGGGGGTGAGGCGGTCGGCGCAGGCGGCGCGGCGGGCGGGGTCAGCCACGAACGCGCTGGCGGCGCGCTGCCCCAGCCGGGCCGCCGGCAGGGTAAGCCACACCTGGTCGGCGCCGGAGCGGCTCATGTACAGGTCGTCGGCGGGCTGCCAGTGGCCGGCCTCCAGCAGCAGTTCGATGGCCTCGACCACGCGCAGCGCGTCCGTACGAGTGGTCACGTCGCCGGCCGGGAGCCCGGCCAAGGCGGTGCCGGCGGCGGTGTCGGCGGCTTCCATGACCAGGGGGCGGAAGGTGTCGCGGACCAGGGGGTGAGCGGAGATGGTGCCGTCGGGGTGCCAGGACGCCAGCCCGCCCAGCCGGTCCCGCACCGCCGCCTCGGCCATGGCCGGGGTCCAGCCGGCCAGCCGGTCCCCGAACGCCTCGTGGCCGGCGACCGCCAGCACCGCCCCGGCCTTGACGGGCCGGGCGAACAGCGACACCGCGGCGAGCAGGTAGCGGTCCGGTTCGGGCAGTCGGTCGGCGTAGAACCTCAGCACCTTGCCCACCCGGGCGTCGGTGCGCGCCGCGGCGTCCAGTTCGGCGCGCAGCGCTGCCAGATCGCTGGCCAGCGGGCGGTCGGCGAGCAGCCCGGCCAGCACGCTGACCGCCAGGGCGTGCCCGTCCACCGCTGCCACCAGGTCCCGCCGTTCACTGTCTGGGAGCCAGTCCCCGCCGGCGGCGGCTAGCAGTTGTGACCCTTCGGCCAGGGTGAACGGTGGCACCTCCAGCATCCGGGCGGTGGCGCCGTCGAAGGTTTCCAGGTCGGCGAACGGGAACCGGCTGGTCAGCACCACCAGCCCGCCGTGGGGTACCTGGCAGGCGCCGGCCAGCACCTCCCGCAGCGTGCCATCCAGCAACCGCCCGAACCCGTCCCCCGCCGGCCCTTCCTGCGATACCTCCAGGCCATCCAGCACCAAGAGCAGTGGCACTGCCCGCAGGACGGCCAGCACCGTCGCCGCAGGGCGGCCGGTGCCTGCCACCACGGACCCGAGGTTCTCCAGGGCCCAGGTCAGGAGCGCCTCGGCCCAGTGGTCGGCGGAGGGGTCGGCGTAGAAGCTCCACCCGAACACGCCCCGGATCCCGGGCCTGCGTGCCGCGCCGCCAGCCTCAACCCAATGGGTGACCAGCGCGGTTTTCCCCGCCCCGCCCCAGGCGGTCACCCCGATGAGGGAGACCTGGGGGTCGGCGGCCCACCGGTCCAGCCGGGCGAGTTCCTCGGCCCGCCCGGTGAAGTGCGCCACCGGCTCCGCCGCCGGAACCCACGACACCGGGATGCCGCGCCCGCCCGGGCCAGCCTCGCCCGGGCCAGCCCCGCCCGGTGCGTCAGCCCCGCCCGGAACGCCATGCCCGCCCGGGCCGTCGGGCTCGCCCGGGCCGGCCGCCGGGACCGGCGCGGCCGCCGGCGTCCCGGCCCGGGCCAGGAGGCCCTCGGCGGCCGGGAATCTCGCATCCGTCAACGTCTCCAGCAGCAGCACCAGCGCCGAATGATCACCGCCGGGCGCGGGATACAGCACCACCTGCGCCCCGTACTCGATCTCGGCCCGCTGGGCGAGGATCTCCGGGTCGTTGCCCGCCGCGGCGGGATTCCAGGCCACCAGGGCAACATGGCGCGGCGCGCCGCCCGGGTCGATCCTGGTGCCGGTGTGGTCGGCGATCTCCCGCAGGATCGCGGCGATCCGCTGGTCGGCGAAGCTGAACCCCAGCCACACCAGGTGCCCGTCCATCAGCCGGGCCAGCACCTGCGGCAGCTTCCCGGCATAGGCCCGCCGGTACTCCGTGGTCGCCAGCACAATGCTGTCCGGCTGGTTGTGCTGGCCGTGCGCGAACAGCACAGGCAGTTCCGCCTCGCCGAACACGTCCCCGGTCCGCCACCGGTCAAGCCCCAGTTCGTCCTCCCAGGTCATGAACCCTGTCGCCACGGCGGCCGGCCGGACCCGCATCCGCGCGTTCACGATTCCCGGGTCGTAGTTGGTGGTCACCACGGCCTTGACCGGGCACCGGCAGACCAGCTCCTGCACGGGTGTCCACGACCGCCCAGACTCCGGGTCGGTCCGCACCCGCAGCACCCGGCGCAGCACCTCACGGAACACCCCCGGGCCGAGACCACGGCGGACGACCTCCACGACCGCCTCGGGGCTGTCGCGTGCCAGCGCCCGGCAGGTGGCCGCTTCCTTAGCGGTCAGCTTGCTGGCCGCCGCGTCGACCAGTTCCCCGATCAGCCCGTCCCACAGGGGGTAGAGCGGCCGCGATGCGCCCGCGCCCAGGAATGCCACGGCTTCGCCCGAGGCCAGGTACTCGTGCAGCGCGGTTAACCCGGGGGTGTTCACCCGGGTCAGTTCGTCCCGCTGGTCTTCCGGCAGCCCAGAAAGGTAGCCGCCCCCCAAAACGTCCGGCATGGACCCGATCCTCCCAGTAACCGGGCCTGGCCACAGCCATGATCGGGCCGTCGTTCAGGTTTACCGGAGGTTACTGCCGCCTTACCTTGCTGCACTCTCAATCGAAGTGTGACCTTTGGGACCTACAGTGAGAGTCACAGCGATATGACGACCCGTGTTCGTGTGGTTGCAAGGGCGCGCTGCACCGCGGCTCTCGTTTCTCCCAGTGCGTGACAACGGGCCATGGCCCGGTTACTGAGCGGCGGGCTAACCCACAAGGCGGCCCGCCGGCCAGACCAGCCTGACAGCGAGCGGGACTCGGTGGAAGGGAGAGCTCGGTGCGCGGTACAGCATCGGGTGTCCTGCCATGAGCCTGGCACTGCTGGCAGCGATAGCCGCGGTAGTTCTCGCCGCGATCGGAGCGGCGGTGAGCCTGTGGCGTGGCGCTGCCCGCCAGCCATGGCCAGATCTGCGTGCCTACCGGTGGTTCACGATCGCGGCCGGCCTGGTGTGCGCAAACGTGATCGTCGGCCAGGCGGTCCCGCCCCCGCCGGGCGCGGGCTCGATGCTGTCGTTCACCGATCTCCCGGCCCTGCTCCTGCTGCCGGTGATGGCGGCGGGCCTGGCCGGTCTCGCCGCCACCGCCCGCCACGCGGTCCCCGAGGAGCCGGCCCCGCGCCGGCCCCGGCGCGGGCTGGCCACCGCGGCCGCGTACCTGGCGGACGGGTACGCGCTGGCCGCGGCGCTGTTCCTGATCGGCTGGGTGACGTTGTTCGGTGCCCAGTTCGCCCTGTCCGGCGCCGGGCCGTCGTTCGCGGCGCAACTGGTCCACCCGCTGGTTGACCTGATGATCCTCTGGGTCACGCTGCCGCTGGTCCAGACGGCCGGGCGCCGGGCGGTGGCGCCCTACCTGGCCCTGGTGGCCGTCACCGCGGGCGACTCGCTCGCGGTGGCCGCCCGGATGGCCGGGACGCGCCCGGGCACCGGAGCGCTGGCCGCGCAGCTCGTCGCGCTGGTGCTGCTCGCCCTGACGCCGTGGGCCAACGACGCCTGGGCGGCCGGCGGCCGGCGGCTCGGCGGGGCGCGCGAGGTGACCACCGCCGCGGCCGCAGCGGCGGCCGCCGTGGCGGCCCTGCTTGTTGTCGGCCAGGTGGTGGCGACCGGGCACCTGACCGGGCCGGTGGAGATCCTGGTGCTCGGCACCATGGCGGCCATCCTCGCGGTGCGCGTGGTCAGCCTCGTCTGGCGGGTGGACTCCTGGTCGCGGGTGTGGCAGGAATCCGGCCGGCAGTTCCGCCAGCTTGCCGAGCGGACCAGCGACGTGGTGCTGCTCTGCGACGCGGCCGGGGTGATCGGGTACGCGAGCCAGGCGGTCACCGGCTACGGGTACGCGCCGGACGCGCTGCGCGGCACGCACGTGGCCGACCTGTTGCACCCAGAGGAACGGGACGGTGGCATGCGGGCGATCCGCCGGGCGATCACCAGCAAGGCCCAGCGGCCGGGCCACTACCCCTGTCAGGTGCGGGCCGAGGACGGTACCTGGCGCCACGTCGAGGCCACCCTCTCCCGGTACCGCGACCCGGGGCAGACGGACCTGGTGCTGATCACCGCCAGGGACATGAGCGCCCAGGTGGCGCTGCGCCGCCAGGTCACCCATCTCACCTTCCACGACGGGCTGACCGGCCTGCCGAACCGGGCCTATGCCGAGCAGCGCGCCCAGGAGGTGCTCAGCCAGGACCGGGACGCCGCGGCCGCCGCGCTGGCCGTCGCCGACCCGCCCGTGCCCGGGGTCATCGTCGTAGACATCGACGGGTTCACCACGGTGAACGACGCCCGCGGGCACACCGCCGGCGACCTGCTGCTCGCCCAGGTCGCCCGCAGGCTCCGGCTGGCGGTCTCGCCGGAGGACACGGTCGCCCGCTGGGGCGGCGACGAGTTCGCGGTGATCGCCGAGGCCACGGTGAGCGCCGCGGAACTCGCGGACATTGCCGAACGGCTGGCGCGTGGCGTGGCCGCCCTGCCGTTCCGGGTAGGTGATTCGGACCTGAACATCACCGCCAGCGTCGGGGCCGCGCTCGCCGACGGCAGCCCGGCGGCACATGTGTGGCGCAATGCCGAGATGGCGCTGGGCCGGGCCAAGGCCGCCGGGGGCGGCCAGGTCGAGTTGTTCGGGGCCGGCGACGACGCCGGTGCCCGCGACGATCCGGTGCAGGCACCGGCGGAAGCCGCCACGCCGCAGCCCGGCGCGGCGTGAGCCGCCCGCCCGGCCCGGGGGCCGGCGCCGGGTGCCGCCGTGCCGTCTCATACGCCGAGACGAAACTGTTCTCAGGTTGACGGATCTGAACCCATGCACCACAGTGGACTACGTGCAAGGTGGCCACATTCTCGTACTTCCAAGGCGCGCGGATCGCTGACGTCCGCTTATCCGCGCGCTACCCCGACTGCCCAGGGCAGGAGGGGTTTTTTGTTGCCAGCGTTCGCGTTCACCAAGGCAGATGAAGGAAGCATTGGCGATGACTGACCAGACCACGACCGCGGCCGGCTCCCGGCCCGGGCAGACAGGCCCGGCCCGGCCGGGCCAGGCGCCGTCGCCGCGCGACCTCGCGGCACGCGCGCCTGCCCGGGAAGCGGCGAGCCCGCGGCGCGCCGACGAGACGCCCGCCGGAGCCCAGCCGGTCCTGATGACCGGCGCCCAGGCGCTGGTGGCGGCGCTGGAGCGGCTCGGCGTCGATGTCGTCTTCGGCATCCCCGGCGGGGCCATTCTCCCCGCCTACGACCCGCTGTTCGACTCGCGCAGCGTGCGCCACATCCTGGTCAGGCACGAGCAGGGCGCCGGCCACGCCGCGGCGGGCTACGCCCAGGTGACCGGCCGTCCCGGGGTGTGCATCGCCACCTCGGGGCCGGGCGCGACCAACCTGGTCACCCCGCTCGCCGACGCGTACATGGACTCGGTGCCCGTGGTCGCCATCACCGGGCAGGTGCCGTCCAGCCTGATCGGCACGGACGGCTTCCAGGAGGCGGACATCGCCGGGATCACGCTGCCGGTCACCAAGCACAACTTCCTCGTCACCGAGGCCGGCGACATCGCCAGGACCGTGGCGGAGGCGTTCCACGTGGCCGCCACCGGCCGGCCCGGCCCGGTGCTCGTGGACATCGCGAAGGACGCGCTGCAGGCCAAGACGCAGTTCCGCTGGCCGGTGCCGTTCGACCTGCCCGGCTACCACCCGGTGACCCGGCCGCACTCCCGGCAGGTGCGCGAGGCGGCCCGGATGATGATGGCGGCGCAGCGCCCGGTGCTGTACGTCGGCGGCGGCGTGATCAAGGCGGGCGCGAGCGCGGAACTGCTCACGCTGGCCGAGCTGACCGGGATGCCCGTGGTGACCACGCTGATGGCGCGCGGCGCCTTCCCCAGCAGCCACCAGCAGAACCTGGGCATGCCCGGCATGCATGGCAAGGTCGCCGCGGTCGGCGCGCTGCAGAAGGCGGACCTGCTGGTGGCGCTCGGCGCCAGGTTCGACGACCGGGTGACCGGCCGCCTGGACACCTTCGCCCCCGAGGCCGCGGTGGTGCACGCCGACATCGACCCGGCCGAGATCTCCAAGAACCGGCACGCCGAGGTGCCCATCGTGGGCGACTGCCGCGAAGTGATCATCGAACTGATCGCGGCCATCCGCGCCGAGCACGAATCGGGCACCCAGGCGGACCTGTCCGCCTGGAGGTCGCAACTGGAGGCCTGGCGCGCCACCTACCCCCTCGGCTACGACGAGCCGGGCGACGGCTCGCTGTCACCGCAGTACGTGATCGAGCGGATCGGCAAGCTGGCCGGGCCGGACGCGGTGTACGTGGCGGGCGTCGGCCAGCACCAGATGTGGGCCGCCCAGTTCATCGACCACGAGCGGCCCCGGCACTGGCTGAACTCCGGCGGGCTCGGCACGATGGGCTACGCGGTGCCCGCCGCCATGGGCGCGAAGGTGGGCACCCCGGAGTCGGCGGTGTGGGCGATCGACGGCGACGGCTGCTTCCAGATGACCAACCAGGAGCTCGCCACCTGCACGGTGGAGGGCATCCCGATCAAGGTGGCCATCATCAACAACGGCAACCTGGGCATGGTCCGCCAGTGGCAGACGCTCTTCTACAACGAGCGTTACTCCCAGACCGACCTGGACCGGATGGAGCAGGGCACCTCGGCGGGTACCCGGATCCCGGACTTCGTCAAGCTGGCCGAGGCCTACGGCTGCGCCGGCCTGCGCTGCGAGACCGCCGCCGGCGTGGACGCGGTGATCAAGCAGGCCATGGAGATCAACGACCGCCCCGTCGTGATCGACTTCATCGTGCACCGCGACGCGATGGTCTGGCCGATGGTGGCCGCGGGCACCAGCAACGACGACATCAAGGTGGCGCGGGACATGGCGCCGGACTGGGATGTGACCGAATGAGCCAGCCACCGGTGCGCCTGCGGGAGCAGGAGCCGAGCGCGTCCAGGCACACGCTGTCGGTGCTCGTGGAGAACAAGCCCGGGGTGCTCGTCCGGATCGCCGGGCTGTTCTCCCGGCGCGGGTTCAACATCGAGTCGCTGGCAGTGGGGCCGACCGAGCATCACGAGATCTCCCGGATGACGATCGTGGTGAACTGCGCGGAGCACCCGCTCGAGCAGGTCACCAAGCAGCTCAACAAGCTGATCAACGTGCTGAAGATCGTCGAGCTGGAGCCCTCCGTCTCGGTGCAGCGGGAACTCCTGCTGGTCAAGGTGCGCGCCGACGCCGAGACCAGGTCCCGGGTGCTGGAGACCGTCGCGCTGTTCCGCGCCAAGGTGGTCGACGTCGCACAGGACGCGGTGACGGTCGAGGCCACCGGAAACAGGGACAAGCTGGATGCCCTGATCAGGGTGCTTGAGCCGTTCGGCATCAAGGAACTCGTCCAGTCCGGCATGGTGGCCCTGGGGCGCGGGAGCAAGTCCATCACCGACCGCGCGCTGCGGCCACTGGACCGCGGCGCGGGCGGCTCAGCGCAGTAGCGGAAGCAGTAGACGAAAGGCAACCGATGGCAGACATCTTCTACGACGACCAGGCTGACCTGGCAGTCATCCAGCGGCGTCACGTGGCGGTGCTCGGCTACGGCAGTCAGGGGCATGCGCACGCGCTGTCGCTGCGTGACTCCGGCGTGGACGTCAGGGTCGGCCTGCCGGAGGGATCGCGCAGCAGGGCGGCCGCCGCCAGCGAGGGACTGCGGGTCACCACCCCCGACCAGGCCTGCGAAGAGGCAGACCTGATCATGGTGCTCGCCCCCGACCACGTGCAGCGGGCCCTGTACGCGGAGGCGATCGCGCCGAGCCTGGTGCCGGGCGACGCGCTGTTCTTCGCCCATGGGCTGAACATCCGCTACCAGCTGATCACCCCGCCGGACGGCGTGGACGTGTGCATGGTCGCCCCGAAGGGCCCCGGCCACCTGGTGCGCCGCCAGTTCACCGAGGGCCGGGGCGTCCCGGTGCTCGTCGCGGTGCAGCGCGACGCGACCGGCGGCGCGTGGCCGCTCACCCTCGCCTACGCCAAGGGCATCGGCGGGACCAGGGCCGGCGCGCTGGCCACCACGTTCGCCGAGGAGACCGAGACCGACCTGTTCGGTGAGCAGGTGGTGCTTTGCGGCGGCGTCTCCGAACTGATCAAGGCGGGCTTCGACACCCTGGTCGAGGCGGGCTACCAGCCGGAGGTGGCCTACTTCGAGTGCCTGCACGAGATGAAGCTGATCGTGGACCTCATGTACGAGGGCGGCCTGTCCAAGATGTACTGGTCGGTCTCGGACACCGCGGAGTTCGGCGGCTACACCCGGGGCCCGCGGATCATCGACGGCCGCAGCATGGAGGAGATGAGGCGGATCCTCGGGGAGATCCGCGACGGCTCGTTCACCCGGGAACTCGTGGACGAGTTTGACAGCGGGCGGCCGAACTTCCTCAAGCGGCGCGAGGCCCTGCACGCCGAGCAGATCGAGCAGGTCGGGGCCAAGCTGCGGCCGCTGATGAGCTGGCTCGCCGACGACGCCGACGAGTCCTGACGGGCAGCCCGGCCGGTAAGTGCGGTGATTGAGACGGCGGCCGTCCCGTGCGCGCGGGACGGCCGCCACCACGTCTGCCGCCGGTCAGCCTTTCAGCACGGCACCGTGTTGGCCTGCTCGCAGATCACGAACGGGGGGCAGCGGCGGCTCCCGGGTGAACGCCGCTATCGATCGGCGGGCCTTCGGGCGAACAGCGGACGCAGTGGCCGGTCGGCATAGCCGCCCTCGGCCAGCCCGGCCCGCCGCTCGAAGATGTTGCGCGCGCCGAAGTCGCCGGTCAGCAGCCAGGACACCCCGGCGGCGAGGAAGTAGAGCGGCAGCATCAGCACGCCGCCACAGCAGGCGAACTGGGTGGCGTGGCGTGCCTCGTGCCCGAGCAGGATGCCCGCGCCGCGGGCACCCTCGAGGTCCAGCCGCGTCACGATCACGTTGCCGAGGCAGAACGCCATCGCGGACGGCACCGGCAGCCGGTACCCCACGGCCACGAGCAGGCCGTCCCTGGCCCGGAGGAGCCGGGCCCGGCCGGCGGCGGCCACCAGGAGCCCGGCCAGGGTGGACCCGTTGAGCAGGTTCACCGCCAGCCTGGCCCGGTAGGCGGTGCGCACCGGCCGCCGTTCCGGAGCTGCCGTCAGGGGCTGGCCGGCGGGCCGGAACCGGGCGCCCAGTCGCCGCCGGGCGTCCAGCCGCCCTCCTGCGCGGGCCCCTCGCCGTTCGGGGCACCGCCGGCCGGGCCCGTGCCGCCATTCGGCGCCGCCCCGCCGTCGAAGGCAGGACCGCCGTCCAGCGCCGCCACCGCGCCCTGGCCCACCGTGGCCAGCTCGGGGGCGGGCATGGACAGCGTCACCTTGCCGTGGGTGCGGTGGGCCGCCGCCGCGGCCACGTGGTACTCCTCGAGCCGGTCCACGAACCCCGGGTCCGCGTACGGCCGGCCGTCCACCAGCGGGCCGTGCGTCTGCTCCATGACCGCGACGATGTCCTCGCCGCTCAGCGTCTTGTGCGTCTCCAGCGCGTGCGCCAGGCACAGCACCTTGGCCCGGTCGTCGCGCAGCAGCCCTTCCACCCGCCGCAGCATCGTCGTCAGCGAGTCCTCGATCCGGTCGGCCAGTGCCCGCCGCAGCTCGGCCTCCGGGTCCTGGCCCTTCTTGTTCCGGCCGCCCTGCCCGCCGCCTGGGGCGCCGACCTCCAGGCGCTTGGCCGTCGAATAGGACGACACCGTGGCGCCCATGCCCCAGAAGCCCTCCATGAACGAGGCCACGGTCGTCGCCGACTCCAGGTCACCGGACACGCCGGAGGAGCTGTCGCTGTCGAAGAACATCCGCTCCCCGGCCAGCGAGGCGAGGGACACCAGGATGTCGGTCTCGTACTCGCTGCGCCACCGGGTGAACTGGTCTTCGGGCGGGATGCTGGCCACCATGCCGAGGTAGTCACTGCCCTTCTCGATGGTGGCGATGTCGATTTCCATGTGCTGGCGGGTGCGGTAGGCGACCAGGGCGTGGCACGCCTCGTGCACCGCGACCGCGTGCCGCTCCCGCTCGATGTACTCGACATCCTCGGGCGGCCCGAGTTCCTTGAGCTGCTTGGCCTTGATCACGTCCCGCCAGGTGATCACGTCCCGGCCGTTCCTGATGGCCGTGATCAGTGCCTCGTTGACCATGTCCTTGATGGTCGCACCGGTCGCATACGGGGTGATGACCGCGAGCTTGTCCATCTGCTCCGGGGTGAGCTCGTGGCGCACCTTCCCGAAGTAACCCTCATAGGTGCGGACCCGGCCTGCCTTGGACGGGTAGCCCACCTTGTAGATGCGGTCGATCCGGCCCGGCCGCAGCAGCGCCTCGTCCAGCGCCTCGGGCATGTTGGTCGCCATCATCACGAGGATCCGGTACTTGGGGGGCGGCTTGGGGCGCATGCCAAAGATGCGCCGCACGTAGCGGTTGACGAAACCGCGCGGCTTCTTCAGCCCGGACAGCTCGGTGAGCAGCGCCTGCAGCGTGCCCATGCCTCCTCCGCCGCCGCCGCCGCCGCCGCCCATGCCCCCGCCGATGATCTGCTTGTCCCGTCGGCCGAGCGGTTCCTCCTCGATGCCTGACTGCATAGCCCGCCGCAGCATCATCCACTGCACGTCGGGTGACAGGTAGGAGAAGCCGTGGCAGCCCGCCCGGTGCGGCGCGGGGGTCATCCCGCGCGGGAAGCCGGGGCCGCCCTGGGCCAGCGCCCCGCGGTTGCCGAGGGAGTCCGCCTCGTCGAAGAAGACGATGACTCCCCCGTACCGCAGCGCGAGCCGGCGCAGCTTGCGGAAGAGCCCTTTCACCTTGAGCACGCCGACGCCGAAGAACATGTTGATGAAGGCACCCGGGTCCACGAACACATAGGGCTTGCCGGTCTCCCCGGCCACCGCCTCGGCCATGAGGGTCTTGCCGGTGCCGGGCGGCCCCCAGAGCAGGATGCCTCCGGGCACATAGCCACCGCGGTCTTCGACCTGTTCGGGGTGCTCGAGGTAGAGGATGTTCTCCTTCACCCGCTGCAGCACGTGGTCCTGGCCCCAGACATCGGAGAACCGGGTCTTGATGTCGTCCGGGTAGTACACGTCGACCCCGCCCCGGGACAGGAACCAGAACAAAGCGCCGAATTGGAGGATGAGGAAGAGCATGGCGAACACGATCTGGAACACGAACGGGAGCGCGTGCCAGATGTAGCTCGGCGCGTGCAGCAGCGCGAGGACCGGGCTGGTTTGCTTCACCTTGCCAAGGACCACGCCGGCCACGGCGATCCAGATCAGCCAGGTCAGCAGCCGCCGGAGCCGGAACCTGGTCCAGTCCGACAGCCTGCGGTGAGTGGACCGTTCGAAGCCGCCGAACACCCCGTGCGTCCAGAAGTGGTGGTAGCCGGCCCAGTGCTCACTGATCAGGTAATGAATCTGGCGGAGGGCTTCGAGCCCTATCAGGACGAAAACCCACGCGCCGGCTCTGGCCTCGGTCCGCGCCGCGTCGCTGAACCCCATCAGGGGGTTGTTCGCCATCGCCGACCAGGTCAGGATCAACCAGACCAGGCCCAGCAGGATCAGGAACTTGACCCGGTCCCAGAGCGCCAGGGGCTTGCGGGTCGGGCGGTCCGCGTCGCGCGGCTGCTCGCCGGGCGGGCGCAATCCCTCTGGTGGAGTTGCAAGGGCCTGACGCACTAGGGGCTCCTGACGGTAAACGACGACATGATCGTGTCTAGCTGGCCGCGGTTATGGCTGTAACAGGTCGCGGCGCAATGCACCATGAGCACGTAGAGCTGGGTGCTGTTGGAGTTGGTGAGCGCGACCTGGTCGAAGGTGTCGGTGATGCCGCCCGGGTAGGTGTAGTCGAAGGTGTCCCAGACCCCGTGCACCCCCTGGCCGGGGGTGACCACGGTGTCCCGCAGCAGCTTGAAGTGGGTCAGCGGGAAGCTGCCCTGGGCCGCTTGCGACCTGGCCGCCGAGGTCACCGGCAGCAGCACGTCCCGCAGCCCGTTGTAGGACATGGCGTTGGTCGCGGTCGGGCTGAGGGGAGTGACGAAGGCGAACGCGAACGGCTGGTAGGCGTTGGGGCTGAACAGGTGGACCGCCGCGGGCGCGTTGGCGGCGTCGTAGGCGACATCCCAGGTGCCTGCGGCCTGGCCGAGGGCACTGCCGGGGTTCTTGAACTGGGCCGCGAGGTCCACGTCGCTGATCTTGTGCCAGCCGAACGGCACCTTGAAGTAGGCGTTGGCAGAGATGTCCGAGACGTAGGTGAACTGAGGCGCGGCACATCCCGTCGCGATGACCGCGACGAGTAGCGCCCCGAGCCCGCCGAAAAGCTTCCCAGTCAGGGACGTCCTACTAGCCAAACGGCACCCACTCCCTGGCGGACCGCCCAGCTTCGAGTATGACCGGTGAGCATCCGGGGGGCATAATCGTGCACGATAATTGTGGTTTGCCCGGGGCGCAAAATTCCTGGTTGCCCTGCGCCCCGCGGGCCGCCCGCGGTCAGCCGGCCGGCGGGACGGTGGCCGGCGCGGGTTTTCCCGCCGCTGCGGTGTGCGGGCGGGTGTAAAGCCGCAGCCAGACGCCCTTCTCATGCAGCGTGTCAGCCACCGTGAACCCGAGCCGTGGCGGGAGTGGCGAGGGGGACTTGGACCAGGAGGCGACCCAGAGCCTGGTGACCGCGGCCAGGCGCTGCCGCTCCACCTGCGCCGGGGCGTACGTGCCGCCCAGCGTGACGGACGGCACCGGGCCGCGGGCCAGGCTGATGTCGTGCAGCCGGGCCAGCCCGTAGGGGTACTCGCTTTCCAGCCCGCGCTCCACGCCACCGCCCCACGACAGCGGCCAGTACCTGACGTTCATCAGGGCGTCGCCGGGGCGGGCCAGCCGGGCGACGGCCTGGTCGGCGAGGCGGATGCCGTAGCCGTGGCCGGTCACGCTGCGCTGGCTGGCCTGCGCGGGCAGCCCCGCCGCCGCGATCACGATCAGCGCGGCGGCCGCCACGCCCCAGCCCACCGCGCCCCTGGCCAGGGCGGCCAGCGCCGTGCCGGCCAGCAGCGCGGCGGCCGGGATGCAGAACGCGACGTAGCGGAACACGTAGAGCGGGTGGATCACGTGGCTCACGGAGACCGCGAACAGCAGCGCCGGCGGGAGGAACAGCCACGGCACGGCCAGCCCCCACAGTCCCGCGGGCCAGTCGGCGCTCAGCCGGGCCCGGCCACCGATCAGCGGGCCGGCCGCCAGTGCGACCGCCACGACCGCCACCACGATGAGGAACACCTGCCGCGGGCCGATCAGCCCGGCCATGGCGTAGATCGCCACCAGGCCGGGCGGCTTGATCCACTGCACCTGGTGGGCCTGGCCGGAGGCGATCAGCGCCACCGGGCTGGCCACGATCAGGGCCACCGCGACGCTCGCCAGCCAGCGCAGCACGAACGGCTGCCCGGGCCCGCGGTAACGCCAGTGCCAGATCGCGACGGTCACCGCGTGGGGGGCGATGATCAGCAGGCTGAGGATGTTGCCGAGGCCGAGCAGGGCCAGCGCGGCCGCGTACCCGGCCAGCCACATGTATGGCCCCGGGGCGCACTCCGCATCCCCGGGGGCAAGCCCCCGGACCCCACGGCCCTGGTGCCCCTGCGCTGCGCGGCCGGCCCCTGGCGTCCCGGCTTGCAGTGCCCGGACCAGTAGGTAGCTGGCGGCCGTGGCGAGTGCGGTGACGATCGCGTACTCCCGCGCGTCCTCGGCGTAGAAGCTCACCGAGGGGAACGCGGCCATGAGCAGCCCCGCCGCCAGCCCGGCGCGGCCGGACACCAGGCGCTGCCCCAGCAGGGTCACGCCGCCGGCCGCCACCGCCATCGCCACGGCCGAGGGGGCCCTGGCGGCCAGTTCGGCGCTGCCCGCCAGCCGGGTGACCGCCCAGATCAGCGCGTAGTACTCGGTGTGCACCACGTCCACGTTGCCGAGCATCCGGATCAGCTGCGGGAAGCTCCGGTGCACGGCGAGCAGCGTCGCGCCCTCGTCCCTGGTGAACGAGGGGACACCGATCCGGTATAGCGTCACGCCGAGCGTGATCAGCGCCGGGAAGATCGCCACCCATCCGGCCGCGAGCCGGTCCGGCCGGCGGCGGGGCGCGGTGGCCGGCACGCCGGGAGAGCGGGCAAGCGACTGGCTTCCAGAAGCGGCCACGGAGCTCCTCGTCCTCGGGCGACGCTCCGCCTGGCCGAGCGGGGGCGCACATTGCCTGCGTGGCCGGAGGCGGCCGCCACGCGCGTTCGTGAACGCCAGGCGTTCGTGAACGCCAGGTTACTGCACGGCACGCGGCCGGCACGGGACAGCGATGTTCGTGAACGCTTTCACAAGCTTGGCTACACTTGGAACCTCCGACGTCGAGCCCGAGGGGCCGTGCCGTGTCCGCACCGATCGTCCTGGTTGCCGAGGAACTGTCTCCCGCCGCCATCGCATTGCTCGAACCCGACTTCGAGGTGCGGCACGCCGACGGCGCCAACCGCGCCGAGCTGCTGGCCGCACTGCCGGACGCGGACGCGGTGATCGTCCGGAGCGCCACGCAGATCGACGCCGAGGCGCTCACGCACGCCCCCCGCCTGCGGGTCGTGGCCCGGGCCGGGGTCGGCCTGGACAACGTCGACGTGAGCGCGGCCACCAAGGCGGGCGTGATGGTGGTGAACGCGCCGAGCTCCAACATCGTGAGCGCGGCGGAGCACGCGACCGCCCTGCTGCTCGCGGTCGCCCGGCAGGTGCCGCAGGCCATGGCCTCCCTCAAGTCCGGCGAGTGGAAGCGGTCGCAGTTCACCGGCGTCGAAGTCAGCGGCAAGGTGGCGGGCATCATCGGGTTCGGCCGGATCGGCATCCTGGTCGCCCAGCGGCTGGCCAGCTTCGGCATGCAGGTCATCGCGTACGACCCGTACGTCCCCCCGGCCCGGGCGGCACAGCTCAACGTGCGCCTGGTGGGCCTGGACGATCTGCTGGCCGAGGCCGATTTCATCACGGTGCACCTGCCGAAGACGCCGGAGACCGCCGGGCTGATCGGAGATCGCGAGCTGCACCTGGTCAAGCCGGGCGTGCGGATCATCAACGCGGCCCGGGGCGGCATCGTGGACGAGCACGCCCTGGGCATGGCGCTCAAGGACGGCCGGGTGGCCGGCGCCGGCATCGACGTGTTCGTGACCGAGCCGGCGACCGGGAACCCGCTGCTCGGCTACCCGAACGTGGTGGCCACGCCGCACCTGGGGGCCAGCACCCACGAGGCGCAGGAGAAGGCCGGCACCCAGGTGGTCAAGTCGATCCGGCTGGCCCTGTCCGGGGAGTTCGTGCCCGACGCCGTCAACGTGGAGGGCGGCGTGGTGGACGAGGATGTGAAGCCGGGCCTGCCGCTGGCCGAGAAGCTCGGGCAGCTGTTCACCGCGCTGGCCGGCGGCGTGGCGTCCCGCCTGGACGTCGAGGTGCGCGGCGAGATAGCCAGCAAGGATGTGCGCGTCATCCAGCTCGCCGCCCTCAAGGGCGTCTTCGCCGACGTGGTCGAGGACACCGTGACCTACGTGAACGCCCCGCTGCTCGCCGAGCAGCGGGACATGACGGTCACCCTGACCAAGGAGGCCGAGAGCCCGGACTGGCGCAACCTGGTGGTGCTGCGCGGCACGCTGCCGGGTGGCCAGACCGTGTCGGTCGGCGGCACGCTGACCGGGCAGCGCCAGGTGGAGAAGCTCGTCGAGGTCAACGGCTTCGAGATGGAGGTCGCCCTGGCCGAGCACATGGCGATCCTGAGCTACACCGACCGGCCGGGCATCGTCGGCGTGGTGGGCCAGATCCTGGGCGAAGAGGGCATCAACATCGGGGGCATGCAGGTGTCCCGGGATGTCCGCGGCGGCCACGCGCTGATCGCGCTGACCGTCGACACCGCGATCCCGCCCGCCCTGCTCGAGGTGATCACCGAGGAGATCGGCGCGGTGTTCGGCCGCGCGATCGACTTCACCCAGTCCTGAATCTGCGCCGGCCCGGGGGACGGCCCCCGGAACCCCCTGCTGGCCCGGGGCCCCGCTCCCTCGTCACGGGGGCCCGGCAGCGCCGCGAAGTTCCGCCATCCGGCCCGCGCGCCACACTAATGTCTCAGGATACGAGACAGTAGTGCTCTCAGGGTGACACCTGGCCTGCACTTCGGTACGCTTGGCAGTGCTATGCGGCGCTTCGCACTTATCTTGCTCAGCCGTAGCGGGGCCTGATCAGGCAGGCCAGCAGCCCGCTACGGGCAACGAGCGCTGGCCACGGGGTTAAATGATCAGGAGAAGCGTCGTGTACAACATGTATCACTGGGACTCCTCGGTCCCGGCCACCGAGCAAACCGGCGAGACGAGCCGGGCCCGCGCCCGTGCCAGCAGCCGCCCGATGGCCGCCGCGCAAGCCGTCCAGGTGGCCCTGGACCGCCGTGACAACGGGGGAGACGCCAGCGACCCGCGCGACCAGTAAGGTACGCGCATGGCATCGTCCCAGATAAGGCTCGCCGTGATCGGCGGCGACGGGATCGGCCCCGAGGTCGTGGCCGAAGCGCTGAAGGTGCTCAAGGCTGCCGGGCTGCCGTTCGAGGAAACCAGCTACGACCTGGGCGCGCACCGCTGGCACCGGACCGGCGAGACGCTCCCTGACTCGGTGCTCGAGGAGATCCGCGGCCATGATGCGCTGCTGCTCGGTGCGGTCGGCGACCCGTCGGTGCCGAGCGGGGTGCTGGAGCGGGGGCTGCTGCTCCGGCTGCGGTTCGAGCTCGACCACTACGTGAACCTGCGGCCGGTGCGGCTGTACCCGGGCGTGGGCACGCCGCTGGCGGGCGTCCGGCCGGAGTCGGTCAACATGGTGGTCGTCCGGGAGGGCACCGAGGGCCTGTACGCGGGCGCGGGCGGCGTGCTGCGCAAGGGCACCCCCGCCGAGGTCGCCACCCAGGAGAGCCTCAACACCGGCTACGGGGTCAGCCGCGTGGTCAAGTACGCGTTCGACCTGACCGCCCAGCGCGCCCGGCAGCACCTCACCCTGGTGCACAAGACCAACGTGCTCACCTACGCCGGTGACCTGTGGCAGCGCACCGTGGACCAGACCGCCAAGGAGTTCCCCGGCGTGTCCGTGGATTACGTCCACGTGGATGCCGCCTGCATGTTCCTCGTCACCGCGCCCGAGCGGTTCGACGTCATCGTGACCGACAACCTGTTCGGCGACATCCTCACCGACCTCGGCGCGGCCGTGGCCGGCGGGATCGGGCTGGCGGCGAGCGGGAACATCAACCCCGAGCACACCGCGCCCAGCATGTTCGAGCCGGTGCACGGCAGCGCGCCGGACATCGCGGGCCGCCAGAAGGCCGACCCGACGGCCGCCATCCTGTCGGCCGCCATGCTCTGCGAGCACCTGGGCTTCACCGCGGCCGCCACGAAGATCGAGCAGGCCGCCGCCGACGACCTGGTGGAGCGCCAGGGCGCCTGGGCGGCCCGGTCCACCGCAGAGACCGGCGACGATATCGCGGAGCGAGTAGCCGGCTAGGCCCCGGGTTGGCGGGGCCAGGGTTAGCCTGGATCCGCCAGGCTAACCCGTTCGGGCATCCGGCTCATCCCCGGTTCTGGCACGCCGTGCTAGCTGGTTTTGTGTGCCAGGCCAGGGGAACCGGCCGGAAACAGGATGGGGGTTGGCCTGGTTACCCGGCCAACCCTGGCAACGGCGCCGGGGGTAAGGAAGGACTGCGATGATCACGACCGGTATCACCGACATCGGGTTCGACGTGCGCGTGAGCGATGCTCCGCTGACGGCGGACGAACGCGAGCGCATTCTGGCCGCGCCGGGGTTCGGTGAGGTATTCACCGACCACATGATCACCATCCGCTGGGACGAGGGCCGCGGCTGGCACGACGCCCGGCTGGAGCCGTACGGCCCGTTCACCCTTGACCCGGCCACCTCGGTGTTCCACTACGCCCAGGAGATCTTCGAAGGGCTGAAGGCCTACCGGACCGGCGGCGGCGAGATCGTCGCGTTCCGCCCGCAGGCCAACGCCGCGCGGTTCAACCGCTCCGCGGCCCGGATGGCCATGCCCGAGCTTCCGGCCGAACTGTTCCTCAAGTCCCTCGAACTGCTCGTCGGGCAGGACAGGGACTGGGTGCCCACGGCCCCGGAGCACAGCCTGTACCTGCGCCCGTTCATGATCGCCACGCAGCGGGGCCTCGGGGTCAACCGCCCGTCGGTGTCCTACCTGTTCTCGGTCATCGCCTCACCGGCCGCGTCGTACTTCCGCGACGGCATCCATCCGGTCACGGTCTGGCTGTCGGAGGAATACACCCGGGCGGCGCCCGGCGGGACCGGCGAGGCCAAGTGCGGCGGCAACTACGCCGCCTCGTTCGCCGGCCAGCAGCAGGCCGTGGCGCGCGGCTGCGACCAGGTGGTCTGGCTGGACGCCGCGGAGCACCGCCTGGTCGAGGAGATGGGCGGGATGAACCTGTTCTTCGTGTACGGGTCCGGCCCGCACGCGCGGCTGGTCACCCCCGCCCTGACCGGCACCCTGCTGCCCGGGGTCACCCGGGACACGCTGCTGAAGCTCGGGCCCGACCTGGGCATCCCCGCCGAGGAGGCGGCCATCTCGGTGACGCAGTGGCAGGAGGGCTGTGTCTCCGGCGAGCTGACCGAGGTCTTCGCCTGCGGCACCGCCGCGGTGATCACCCCGGTGGGCAAGGTCAAGGGCCCGGCCGCCGAATGGGCGGTGGGCGACGGGACGCCCGGCCCGGTGACCATGCGGCTGCGCGAGGAACTGCTCGGCATCCAGTATGGCCTCCGGCCCGACCCCTACGGCTGGGTGCACAAGCTCACCTGACGGATTCGGGCGGGTGCGGCGCGGGCCACGACAGCACCATCACGGGCCGCAGGCCGTGGCCGGAAGCGGCCACGGCCTGCGTCGTGACGGGCTACTTCTTGGTCAGCAGGCCCGCCCAGAAAAGGTGGGCGCCGGGTGGCACCTGGACGTTACGGAACCCGGCCGGGACCTTGACCTGGAGCAGCGACAGGTTGGCCGGAGTTGGCTTCAGCCAGCCGAAATCGGTCTGTTCCGCGTGGCTCAGTGTCAGCCGCACCGGCAGATAGGTTGCGGAGTCCACCCAGAGGGTCATTGTCTTGCCGACGTCGCCGGCCTCACCGTGGATCTGCTTCATCAGGGCCGGGGTCGCGGCCAGCCGGCGCGCCAGGATGCCATCCACCACCTGCTGTCCATCGGCCCGGAACAGGTGGCAGGAGAGCGCCTTGGAGATCAGGGCGGTGAGCTGGCGCTCGCTGGCCACGCTGACCGCCAGCCAGTCGACCCCCTCGTTTGTGCAGGTGATGTCGTGAATCTTGTAAGTCGGGAACGGGGTGAGCGGGTGGTACCAGGTCCGGGTGGCCGGGTTGACCGCGATGATGGCGGGGGATGGCGGGGGCCCGGTCGGCCGGGTGGCCATGCTCGGGCCGGTCTCGATCGCGAGCCGCCCGGAGGGGGTGAATCCCTGCGTCCGGGTCCGTCCGTGGTACAGCCAGGAGATGGTGTTCTTGATGGGCAGTGAGCTGAGGCGGAGGGAGAACCGATGGTGCCTGGTCTCCCCTTCGGCGGCCACCTCCGCCAGGCCGGCTATGGGCGGTGGCTTCACGGCGGCCCGCATGATGAGGGTGCCCTGCCCGGCCGCGGCCAGGGCCGCCTCGGTGTGGCTGAAGATATAGGCGCTCGTCCGGGCCGGCAGCGTGCCACCCGGCTGTGGGGCGCCGGTACCGGCGGTGGCGGCGAACGTCGCCACCGCGGCCACCGCCGCGGTACCGGTCAGCGCCGCTGCGCGGATGGTGATCCCCCGCCGGCGGTGCCGCTGCCGGGCACGGGCGGTCAGGCTGGGGTCGAGCCGCTCGCCGGTGGTCGCGCGCTCGATGCCCTCGCGCAACTGTTCCCCGATGCCGGAGTTCATGATGTCCCCTTTACGGTCGTGGCGTCCTTCGCCCGGTGTGGTTGTGGGTCATGCCACGTGGCGGTGAGTTCCCGCAGCCGTGACAGCCCCCGCGACGTCATGGCCTTCACGTTGCCTTCCGAGCAGCCGAGCAGTTCGGCGGTCTCGGCCTGGGTGAGCTGCTCCCAGTAGCGCAGCACCACGACGGTGCGCTGCCGGGGGCTGAGTTGGCGCAGTGCACGGACCAGCGCGTCGCGCAGGTCCACGGTGGTGAGCGGGTCGGTCCCTGTGACATCGCTGGCCCCCACGGGCGCCCGGGTGCGCACCCGGACCCAGGCTCCTCGCCTCCGCCAGCCGTCGGCGGCCAGGTTGTAGAGGATGCGCCGCAGGTACGCCTCCAGGTCATCGACCGGGCGGCGCCTGCGCAGCAGCCGCTCGACCGCCGCCTGCAGCAGGTCCTCGGCTTCTGCCCGGCTGCCCGTGAGGGCTATCGCGGCGTGCAGCAGGTGACTGCCGCGCTCGGCCATCAACCGGTCAAGCGGGTCCTCGCCCGGCCCGGCCGCCGGGCCGGGCCGGTTGGTGTGGGGTGTCACCGCACCACCTCCTTTGCTGCCCACCAAGGACGGCTAACCCGGCGAAGGTGTTGCCGGCGATATGAGAAAGCCGGGCACTCCGGCCCGGAGTTGCCTAGGGCGCCGCCAGCCGGTGCGGCCACCAACCACAGTTACCGTGCTGGGCCATCCGCGGCGTGGCTGATGTTCTGGCTCATCGGTGGCACGATCCAGCCGCTATCTGGGTACCCGGCAATCTGGGCCCGGGGAGTTGCTGGCGATCTGGGGCGCCCGGCCAGCGCGGCGGTCAGGGTGGGGTAGGTGTCGAGGACGGTATCGGCGCCGGTTAGCGTCAGCATCCGGAGCAGGGCGGGGCTGGCCACGATACGCAGTTGTCCTCCGCTGGCGGCGGCCTGGTGATGAGCGCCGATCAGCACGCTCACCCCGGAGCATCCGCAGAAGGTCGTCTTGGCCGCGTCGGCGACCAGCACTGCCGTCCCGTCATCTAGGGCGCGGGTCAGTGCGTCGCGGACCTGGCAGTCGTTGCTGATGTCTATCTCGCCGGGCAGCCGGACCACCGCCTGGCGTGCCTGTCCCTCTGAGGGCACTGCCCCGGCTTTGCCGGGCGCGGGCACGGCAAGCTCGCCGTCGCGTGGGGTCATCGCCACCTCCCCTTGCCAAGAGGGCTCGGCCAGCGGTACTGCCAGGATCGGTAGCCGGATAGAGTATGTCAATAGTATCGCGAGAAAAATCTCATGGGATTGTTCTCGCGACAACTATCTCGCGTCCATCTTCTCGCGTGTATAGTCTCGCGAGGATATAGTCGGGGGTATGAGTCTTCCCGACGAGCGCGGCTGGACGCTGCTGACCGGTCACGGGCACGTACTGGTGGAGATCGCCCGCAACCCCGAAGCCCGCGTCCGCGATATCAGTCCCGTCGTTGGCCTCGCCGAGCGCACCGTGCAAGCCATCGTGGCTGACCTGGAAGCCGCGGGCTACCTCACTCGCACCCGGACCGGGCGGCGCAACCTGTACACCGTGAACCGCAACAGCCTGTTCCGGCATGGTGCCCAGGAAGGGCACCGGGTCGGCCCGTTCCTCGACCTGCTGGCTACAGCCGGTGACGCTGCCCCGCCTGAGTCGGCCGCCGATGACGAACCAGGCGGCGCTGCGGCCGCTGACCACAATTACCGCGGTGCGCCGGGGGTGACCAGGCCGGTCTCGTAGGCGATCACGACGAGCTGGGTGCGGTCGCGGGCCTGCAGCTTCATCAGCAGCCTGCCGACATGGGTCTTCACGGTCGCCGCGGACAGGTACAGCCGCCCCCCCGTCGCCATGGACATCGCCACGCAGCCAGTGTCTCGGATGGTGAGACGTGCGTTTCGCCGCTGCGTATCGCATGTGCCAGACTAGGTGCGTGACGTGCGGCCGGATCATTATCGGCAGGCGCGCCGGCACCTAGCAGGCTCACGGAGTTCCCCAGGGCCGCACCCGCCGGCGCGCAGACCTCTCGCATCCCGCGAGGGGTCTTTTGCTTTGCCCGGCCGGGATGGTCCCAGACAGAACGGATGACCAATGCCCGACGACAGTTTCCACGTCTACGACACCACGCTGCGCGACGGTGCCCAGCAGGAGGGGCTCACCCTGACCGTCGCGGACAAGCTGGCCATCGCGCGGCGCCTGGACGAGTTCGGCGTCGGCTTCATCGAGGGCGGCTGGCCCGGCGCCATCCCCAAGGACACCGAGTTCTTCCGGCGCGCCCGCACCGAGCTGCGGCTGTCCCACGCCACCCTGGCGGCGTTCGGCTCGACCCGGCGCCCCGGTGCGGTGACCGCCGACGACCCGCAGGTGGCGGCGCTGCGCGAATCCGGCGCACCGGTCGTGACGCTGGTCGCCAAGAGCCACGACCGGCATGTCACCGCCGCGCTGCGGACCACGCTCGGGGAAAACCTCGCCATGATCGCCGAGACCATCCGGCACCTGGCGGCCGAGGGCCAGCGGGTGTTCCTCGACGCCGAGCACTTCTTCGACGGCTACCGCTCCAACCCGGCCTACGCGCTCGAGGTGGTGCGGGTGGCGGCCGGGGCGGGCGCCGAGGTGGTCGCGCTGTGCGACACCAACGGGGGCATGCTGCCCGCGGAACTCGGCGATGCGGTCGCGGCGGTCGCCGCGGCGACCGGGGCGCGGCTGGGCATCCACTGCCACGACGACACCGCGTGCGCCGTGGCGAACACGCTGACCGCGGTGCGGGCCGGCGTCACCCATGTTCAGGGCACCGCGAACGGCTACGGCGAGCGGGCCGGCAACGCCAACCTGTTCAGCGTGGTCGCGGGCCTGCAGCTCAAGCAGGGCCGCCAGGTGCTCCCGTCCGGGTGCCTCGCCGAGATGAGCCGGGTCGCGCACGCGATCAGCGAGGTCACCAACGTCACCCCGAACACCCACCAGCCCTACGTCGGGTTCTCCGCGTTCGCGCACAAGGCCGGGCTGCACGCCTCGGCGGTCAAGGTCGACCCGATGCTCTACCAGCACGTCGACCCGGGCCTGGTCGGCAACGACATGCGGATGCTGGTGTCCGACATGGCGGGCCGGGCGTCGGTGGAGATCAAGGGCAGGCAGCTCGGCTACGACCTGTCGGCCGAGGGCCGGGCGGGCAGGGTGGTGGAACGGGTCAAGGACCTGGAGGCCCGCGGCTACACCTTCGAGGCCGCCGACGCGTCCTTCGAGCTGCTGCTCCGCGACGAGCTGGCCGGCGAGCGGCTGCGGCACTTCCAGGTGGAGTCCTGGCGGGTGATCGTCGAGCGCCGCGCCGACGGCGCGGTGGTCAGCGAGGCCACCGTCAAGCTGACCGCCAAGGGCGAGCGGATCGTCGCCACCGGGGAGGGCAACGGCCCGGTCAACGCGCTGGACAATGCGCTGCGGCTGGCGCTGGAGCGGCTCTATCCCGAGCTGGCCATGCTGCAGCTGGCCGACTACAAGGTCCGCATCCTGGAGAACTCGCACGGCACCGGCGCGGTGACCCGGGTGCTCATCGAATCCGAGGACGGCACCGGCGCGCTGGCCGGCACCTGGAGCACCGTCGGCGTGGACGAGAACATCATCGCCGCGTCGTGGCACGCGCTGGAGGAGGCGGTCACCTACGCCCTGCTGCGGGCCGGCTACCAGCCCGCCGAACGCGACAGCGGGAGCTGACCGGGCGCAAGCCGGGACGCACGCCGAGATAGGGGCGGCGTGGCGGGTGCGCCCGGCCCGCATCCCGGCGGAACGGGGGGCAGGCCGGCGATACGGTGGAGCCCATGGACGACAAGGAGATCTTGGCCCACATCGGCGATCTCATTAAGACCGAGCACGAGCTGCGCACCAAGCTCGCGGCCGGTGAGATCTCCAGCGATGCGGAACATCAGCAACTGGCCGCGGCCGAGGCCGCCCTCGACCAGTGCTGGGACCTGCTGCGCCAGCGCCGGGCGCGCCGGGAGTTCGGCGAGAATCCGGCCGGCGCGCAGGTGCGCCCGGTCAGCGAGGTGGAGGGGTACCGGCAGTAACGCCGGGATGAGGCGTGCGCATCACGAGGTTCGCCGCGGCGGACGAAGTTTCCTACGGGCTGGTCGGCACCGCCAGGGCCGGGAGCGCGGCGGCGGGCGGTGAGGTCATCGCCGAACTCACCGGCCACCCGTTCGGCGGCAGGGACAGCATCAAGCTCACCGGCACCACCTACCTGATCGATGAGGTCCGGCTGCTCGCACCGGTCATACCCAGCAAGGTGATCGGTTTCGGGCCGCCTGCCCCGGGGCCAGCCGGGCGGGCGGACGACGGGCCGGGCGACGGTTCCGTTATGTATCTCAAGCCGTCCACCGCCGTCTGCGGGCCCTCCGACGCGATCCGCCACCCGGCGCTGACGCGGCGCCTGGAAGCCACGGGGGAGCTGGCCGTCGTCATCGGCCGGCTGTGCCGCCAGGTGCCGGCCGAGCAGGCCGCCGCGGCGATCTTCGGGTACGCGTGCGCGCTCGACGTCACCGCGGCCGACCTGGGGGAGCGTGACGGCCAGTGGGCGCGGGCGAAGGGGTTCGACACGTTCTGCCCGCTGGGGCCGTGGATCGAGACCGATGTCGGCCAGGCCAGCCTGGAGCTGGTCACGTCGGTGAACGGGCAGGTGCGCCAGCGGGCCCGGGCGCCGGTGCCCGGCCGGGAGGTGGCGGCGCTGGTCGCGGCCGCGAGTAACGTGATGACGCTGCTGCCCGGGGACGTGCTGCTGGCCGGGGCGGCCGGCGGCGCCGGGCCCGGCGGCGTGGCGCTGGAGTGCGGAGACGACGTATCGGTGTCGATCGACGGTATCGGCACCCTGACGAACAGGGTGGAGAAAGGTGACTGAGCACGGCGGGGCGGGCGGGGACCGGGGCCAGGTGCGGGTGCGGTTCGCTCCCTCACCCAGCGGTGACCTGCATGTGGGCAACATCCGCACCGCCATCTACGACTGGGCCTTCGCCCGCGCGACCGGCGGGACGTTCGTGCTGCGCATCGAGGACACCGACGCCACCAGGGTGAAGCCGGAATACGTCGCCTCCGCGCAGGACACGCTGCGCTGGCTGGGCCTGGACTGGGACGAGGGGCCGGGCGCCGGCGGCCCGTTCGGGCCCTACCAGCAGAGCCAGCGGCTGGGCATCTACGCCGAGTGGGTGGCCAGGTTCCTGGCCGAGGGGCACGCCTATCACTGCTACTGCACGACCGACGAACTCGAGGCCAGGCGGCAGGCCGCGCGGAAGGCCGGCGGGCCGAGCGGGTACGACGGCCACTGCCGCACCCTCACCGCCGGCCAGGTCGCCGCCTACCAGGCGGCAGGCCGCCGCCCCGTGGTCAGGTTCCGGATGCCGGAGGGCTCGACCACGTTCACCGACCTGGTCCGCGGCGAGATCACCTTCGACCACGCGCACGTGCCCGACTTCGTGCTGGCCCGGGCCGACGGCGGGCCGCTCTACACGCTCGCGGTCGCGGTCGACGACGTGCTCATGGAGATCACCCACGTGGTGCGCGGCGAGGACCTGCTGTCGTCCACCCCGCGCCAGATCGCCGTGTACCTGGCGATGGGCGTGGCCGCGGACCGGATCCCGGTCTTCGCGCACCTGCCCTATGTCCTCGGCCCGAATGGCCAGAGGCTGTCCAAGCGCAACGGCGTGGTGTCCATCAACTGGTACCGGGAGCAGGGCTTCCTGCCCGAGGCGCTGTGCAACTACCTGGCGCTGCTGGGCTGGTCGCCGGGGGGGAACCGGGAGTCGTTCACGCTGGCCGAGATGGCGGCCGAGTTCGACCTGGCCCGGGTGAACAAGAACCCGGCCCAGTTCGACGCGCGCAAGCTCGAATCGATCAACGGCGACAAGATCAGGGCGCTGGAGCCGGCCGACTTCGCCGCCCGGATCACCCCATTCCTGGCCGGGGCCGGGCTGGTCGCCGAGCTCCCGGCGCCCGCGGACGCGGAACTGATCGCGGCCGCTGCCCCGCTGATCCAGCCGCGGATCAGCAAGCTCACCGACGCGGTGGAAATGCTGGGGTTCCTGTTCGTCAGCGAGGCGGAGTTCGCGATCGACCCGGAGGCCGCGGCCGGCGTGCTGACCCCCGCATCGGCGCAGGTGCTCGCCGCCGCGGAGAAGGCGCTCACCGGGCTGGACCAGTGGACGGAGGGCGATATCGATGGCGCCCTGCGCACCGCGCTGCTGGACGAACTGGGCCTGAAGCCGAAGGCCGCGTTCGTCCCGGTGCGGGTCGCGTTGACCGGACGGCGGGTGTCACCGCCGCTGTTCGATTCGATCGAACTGCTCGGCCGGGACAAGACACTGCGGCGGCTGGCCCAGGCCCTCGCGGTGGCGAGCGCCCCGGCCTGACCCCGCGGCAACGGCGTGAGGGCCGGGCCGCCGCGCGATCTGTCAGGCGCCCCGCTCGAGCCAGCCGGCCTCGTCCGCCGTCAGTTCGAGCGCCGCGGCGTCGAGCGCCTCGCCAAGGTGGTCCGCCGAGACGGTGCCGATGACCGGCATGACGTGATCGTCCTGGTGCAGGACGTACGCGAGCGCGATCGCCGTCGGCGAGACGCCGCGCCGCGCGGCAAGCTCGCGGGCCCGCTCGCGCCGCACGGCGTTGGCCGGGCTTGACCAGCTTGGCTGGTCGCGTCCGGCGAAGTAGCCGGTGGCGAGGCTGGACCAGGTGAGCACGCGCACGCCCAGGGCCGCCAGCTCCGGCAACTCGGCCCGGGTCACCGCGAGGCAATCGGGCCACGGCGCCGACACCATCTCGGCCAGCGAGAAGTGGTTGCTGAAGGCGGCGAGGCCGCCGCGGCCGGTGCGGGCAACCGCCCCGGCCAGCTCGCGGGTCCGGGTAAGCGTCCAATTGGAGACCCCGAAGGCGCCGATGCGGCCGGCCGCGACCTCGGCCTGCAGCGCCTCGGCCCACACCTGCGCCGGGACGCCCGGGTCATCGCGGTGCAGCAGGAAGACGTCGAGGTAATCGAGGCCGGTCAGGCGGAGGGCCTTCTCCGCCTCGGACCGCACGAGGTCCGGGCGGCAGGCGGGCGGATGGCAGCCCTTCGCGTAGACAACGACGCCGGCGGGCCTGCGCTGCGCGAGCCACTTGCCGGCCGCGACCGCGGCCTCCCCGTCGCGGTAGACGTTCGCGAGGTCGAGCGCCCGCCCTCCGGCGGCGTGGAAGCGGTCAAGCAGCGCCGGCGCGACCGCGGTGTCCGGCAGCGCGAACGTGCCGAACACGATGCGCGAGCGCCTGCTCGCCGCAGGATCGGAGCCGTCCGGACTGGTCACGCGCGCATTGTGCCACACACTGCCGGGTTTGTTCACAACAGCCCCGGACGGCACGGCAGGCACCCGGCCGGGTGCCGGTCCGGGGAGCCGGGCGGCTATTCGGGGAGCCGGGTGCCGGTCCGGGGAGCCGGGCGGCTATTCGGGGAGCCGGGTGCCGGTCCGGGGAGCCGGGTGCCGGTCCGGGGAGCCGGGTGCCGGTCCGGGGAGCCGGGCGGCTATTCGGGGAGTGGTGGCACGCCCAGGCAGCCGCGCAATGCGTTCTCGACCAGGGCGCCCCGGGCAAAACTGCCCATCAGGCCGGTCACGAAGGCGAACGCGTAGCCGCCGGTGATGCTGGCCCCCGCGTAATTGCCGCCCGACCCGCCCATGCCCCAGCCGTCCGCGTCGACACCGAAGCCAAGGCCCCAGGCGCTGTCCTCGCCGAAGACCGCATCCGTGCCGGTGCACTGCGCCGTGGTGGCCTCGCGCAGCAGGGCCGGCGGGAGCAGCCTGCCCTGCAGCAGCGCCGCGTACAGCCCGGCGGCGCCGCGGGCGGTTCCGTGCCCGTTGACCGCGGGCACCTCGGCGGCCCGCCACGCCGGCCCGTTGACCACCGCCGGGTCGAACGCGCCGGGCGGATTGGTAACCGCCCTGCGGTACAGCTCCGGCATGCCTGCCCTCTGCCCGGCATACTCCGCGACGCCGGCCAGGTCGACGGCGCGGGCCTGCTCGGCCGCGGTGAGCCCGACAAAGAACTCCAGGCCCAGCGGGCCGCAGACCTCGTCGCGGAGAAACCGCCCCAGCCCGCGCCCGTCGACCCGGCGAACCAGTTCCCCGGCCAGGTGGCCGTAGAACAGCGCCGACTCGCCGTGCGCGGTCCCGGGCTCCCAGGCCGGCTCCTGCGCGCCAGCAGCGCGCACAGCCAGTCCCAGTCGTAGAACGCCTCGGTGGGGGCCGGCTCGTCCAGCGCCACCACGCCCGCCTGATGCGACAGCACCTGGCGCACATCGGCGGCGGCGCGGAACTGCGGCCAGTAGCGCGACACCGGTGCGTCCAGGTCGATCTGGCCACGGCCGGCCAGCAGCAACGCGCAGACGGCCGCGAACGGCTTGGACACCGAGTAGGGCTGGACCAGGCTGTCCGCCAGCCAGGGCCGGGT
>WNGR01002664.1_pt1 | contig 35945 bp, 29 predicted proteins | sample 5407581 | NCBI WGS metagenome assembly WNGR01 (sample SAMN13153383, study PRJNA577476) | soil metagenome | isolation source: 80 cm soil or saprolite under Garry oak tree replicate 2 | place: USA:California | collected 2016-06-15 | reverse complement strand
CAGGCTCCCCTGGGGCCGGCTCGCCCGGCCCGGGCTCAGCCAATCCAGGCAGGGCGGCGATCCCGTTCATGATTGCCTGCGGGTCACCCGGGTGCCGTTCGGCGGCTGGCCGGGCGTCCACGATATCGGTCACCTCACCGCTGTCCGGGTCGATCCCGGCCAGGTAGTGGGTGCCTGCCACGTTCGCCCAGATCGTCCCGGCCGACCAGGCCAGGTCGTTCAGGCCGAGCACCCGGCGGCCCGCCGAACGGACGTAGATCACCGCCTGCGGGGTCAGGTCCAGGTCCCGCCGGACGAGCTCGCTGGTTCCGTCGCTGGTCACGAGGTAGCCGTCGGCGGCGCAGATGCCCCAGCCCTCCCGGTTGTAGGGCACCCGGCCGGTCAGCTCGAGGGTCCCGGCGTCCCAGCGCAGCGCCACCCGCTCCCGCCAGGTCAGCTGCCAGATGACGTCGCCGGACCGGCAGATGCCCTCGCCGAACAGTTCGGCGGGCAGGGCCGCGCGCCGCTCCGGCCGGTCGGACCCCAGCGGGTAGCGGCACAGCGCCGACTGCCCGTAGAGCCCGGTGGACTCCCAGACCGTCCCGCCGTCCGTGATCAGCCCCTGGGTGAAGCCCCGCCCGGGGTGCGTCATACGCCGGACGACTCCGGCCCGCCAGGTTCTCATAGCAGAACGATTATGACGACCCGGATGGTCCCCGGGCATCGGTGGCAGAATTGCCGGGTGCACACGGACGAGGATCGCGAGCGGCTGCGGCAGACGTTCGACGCGGCCGCCGCGCGGTACGACCGGGTCCGCCCGGAGTACCCGGAGGCGCTGTTCGACGATCTCGTCGCGCTGGCCGGGCTGAGGCCGGGCGACGAGCTGCTCGAGGTGGGGTGCGCGACGGGCAAGGCCACCCGCCCGCTGGCCCGGCGCGGCTTCCGGATCACCTGCGTGGAGCTCGGCGCGGAGCTGGCCGCGGTGGCCCGGCAGAACCTGGCCGGGTTCGGGGTCGAGGTGGTGCGGGCCTCGTTTGAGGAATGGTGGGCACCGCACCCGTTCGGCCTGGTGTACGCGGCCACCGCCTGGCACTGGATCGATCCCGGCGTCCGCTACCAGCGGGCCTGGCAGGCGCTGCGACCCGGCGGTCATCTCGCCGTCTGGGCGGCCGATCACGTCTTTCCCGAGGGCGGCGATCCGTTCTTCGAGGAAATCCAGGACATCTACGACGAGATCGGCGAGGGGCAGCCGCCCGGCCAGGGCACCCCCCGGCCCGGTGAGCTTCCCGACGACCGGGCCGGGATCGAGGCCAGCGGGCTCTTCGAGGTCATCGCCGTCCGCCAGTACGGCTGGGAACGGGTCTATTCGGCCGAGGACTACATCGCGCTGCTCGAGACGTTCTCCGGGCACCTGGACATGGCCGAGTGGAAACGGCGCCGGCTGTACGGCGAGATCAGGCGGCGGCTGGCGCTGCGCCGCGACCATACCGTGCGCCGGGGCTGGGGCGCGGTGCTGCACGTCGCGCGCCGGCTGGGCTGAACCACCGGGCTGGGCGGGTCAGCGGGGCCAGGCGGGTCAGCGGGAGCGCTGGACCTGGCGGAGGAATTCCGGGTTGGACGCGGTGTCCTTGGTCTTGTCCAGCAGCAGCTCCATGGCCTGCTGGGAGTCGAGGGCGCCAAGCGCGCGGCGCAGCGTGCTGACGGCCTGGTATTCGTCCGGGGCCATGAGCAGATCGTCGCGGCGGGTGCCGGAAGGCATCGGGTCGATGGCGGGGAAGATGCGCCGCTCGGCCAGTTCGCGGCGGAGCCGCAACTCCATGTTGCCGGTGCCCTTGAACTCCTCGAACAGCACGTCGTCCAGGCGGGAGCCGGTGTCCACCAGGGCGGTGGACACAATGGTGAGCGAGCCGCCGTCTTCGACGTTGCGAGCGGCGCCGAGGAACTGGCGCGGCGGCTGCAGGGCGGAGGCCGCGACCCCGCCCGCGAGGGTGCGGCTGCTGGCCGGCGCGGCCAGGTTGTAGGCCCGGCCGAGCCGGGTGATGGAGTCGAGCAGGACCACGACGTCAGCGCCGGTTTCCACCAGGCGCTTGGCCCGTTCGATGGCCATCTCGGCGACCCGGATGTGATCCTCGGCCGCCTGGTCGAAGGTGGAGAAGATGACCTCGCCGCGGACCGAACGGCGCAGGTCGGTGACCTCTTCCGGCCGCTCGCCGACGAGCACGAGCATCAGCACGACCTCGGGGTGGCTGTTCGCGATGGCGGTGGCGATCGCCTGCAGCACCATCGTCTTGCCGGCCTTCGGCGGGGACACGATGAGACCCCGCTGGCCCTTGCCGATCGGGGCGAGCAGGTCGATGATCCGGGCCGTCGCCGACGGGTCGCCGTCTTCCAGGCGCAGCCGCTCGTCGGGATAGAGGGGGGTCAGGTCGTCGAAGTGCGGACGGGGCAGGCCGGGCGGCCTCCCGTTAACCGTGTCCACGGCGAGCAGCGGACGGAATTTGCCGCGCGCTGTGCTGTTGGCCTGGGGGCGGGCGGTGCCCTCGATCAGGTCGCCCTTCCTGAGCCCGTACTGGCGGATCTGCGCGGCGGAAACGTAGATGTCGTCCGGGCCGCGGCGGTAGCCGGAGGCACGGACGAAGGCGTGGCCGTCGGCCAGGTCGACAAGGCCGGACACCGCGATAGCGGCAGCCTGTTTAACCTGATCCGGCGGACGAGTGATTGTTGCTGTCATAAGTAAAAGTCCTTTGGAATGCGGATGCGCACTGAATTCGCGCATGCGGAGAGGAAATGCTGGCGCTCCGCCGCGGGGATGGCCGCCACCGAGAGGCGGCTGACGTGCTCCAACCGGCAGCTGGGCCAGCTGGGAAAGCGCTAGAAGCGCTGCTCCTAAAGGGAGAGAAAAGAATCTCGACGTCGCTCCGGAAAGGAGCCGACGGAGGTGCCTGGTGAAATACCACCATACGCGCTAACAGCGGCACCCGCCAGTTCATTCCGCCCGGGCCGCCGCCGTGGGTCAGGGCCAGGCGGCTGATGAGCCGACGCTTGGTCACCAGCTCGACGCCTGCGCCGAGAACGGCCAGCTTCCTGGCGGGTTCGGCGGCGCCCGGCGCGGTGGCGAGCAGGCCCAGGCCGCCGGCCGCGCTGGCCGCGGAGCCGGCGAAGACGTACGGCATCTCCCGGTAGCCCGCGTGCCAGGACGGCACCGCCGTGTCGCAGATCAGCGCGGCGGTGTAGGTCGCGATGGCCGGGCCGAGCAGGCCCGCGCCGAGGGTGGCGGCGGTCCCGGCGGCGGGCAGGATCCCGGTCATCTCGGACACCGCGGCGGCGCCCGCGACCGGCCCGTATCCGGTCAGCAGCCAGGAGCCGACGCTCATCGGCGAGCTGGGCTTGAAGACCCGCAGCATGTTGGCGAACCGCGCGGGCCGGCCCAGGTCGTGGACGAGGGCCGCGGCGGACAGGCTGATCGCGCCGAGCGCGCTCACCTTGGCCGCCCGGGCCAGCTCACGGTGGCCGGACAGATGGGCGGCGGCCGCCAGCACCGAGGAGGCGCCGGCCAGGCCGCCAAAGAACAGGTAGCCGGCCACGTCCGGCGCCTGCCACACCGGCTCCTTGATCACCGGGCGGCCGTAGTAGGAGGTGAACTCGGCGTCGGGGACCATGGCCTGCTCGGCTCCGCGGCGGCGCTTGCGCGGGCGGGCGGGGGCGTTCACCGCCGCCTGCCCAGGCCGAGCGCGATCGCCGCGCCGGCCAGCCCGGCGGGTTTCCACATGCCGGGCAGGTCCCGGGTGGTGACCACCGGGTCCGGCGGCAGGCCGTACACCTCGGGCTCGTCCAGCAGCAGGAAGAACGCTCCGCCGCCGCCGATCCCGTCGGCCGGGTCGTCCAGGTACAGCCGCGCGGAGTCCTGGCCGGCCGCGTGCAGGTCCTCGACCCGGAGCCGGGCCCGCTCGCGCAGCTCGTCCAGCGGGCCGAACTGGATCGACTGGGTCGGGCAGGCCTTCGCACAGGCCGGCTCCAGGCCCACGCCAAGACGGTCGTAGCACAGCGTGCACTTGTGCGCGCCGCCGTCTTCCTCCCGCCGCGCGATAACGCCGAACGGGCAGGCGGGCACGCAGTAGCCGCAGCCGTTGCACACGTCGTCCTGGACCACCACGGTGCCGAACTCGGTGCGGAACAAAGCGCCGGTCGGGCACACGTCCAGGCAGGCCGACTCGGTGCAGTGCTTGCACACGTCGCTAGACATCAGCCAGCGCACGCCCTCGCCGACCGATTCGGCATGGGGGGTTCGCGGGGGGGAACCCCCCGCGGGTTGTTCAATGAAGGCCACATGCCGCCAGGTCGATGCGCCCAGTTCGACGGTGTTGTCGTAGGACATGCCGGACAGGCTGATGCCGTCCTCGGGCACCGCGTTCCACTCCTTGCAGGCCACTTCGCAGGCCTTGCACCCGATGCAGATCGAGGTGTCGGTGAAGAAGCCCATCCGGGGCGGGTGGTCGACGTGACCCGCGCGGGCGGCAGGATCGATGGTCATCACACCTCCGTACCGGTGTCGTCGGTGATGCCCGCCCGCCGCGCGTACTCGCGCACGAGCTCACGCAGCGCGGGCCCGCGCGGCCGACGCCCCGGGCGGATATCGCAGGCCAGCGCCTTGACTTCCTGGATGTGCACGTTCGGGTCGAGGGCCAGGTGGGCCAGGTCGTTGGCGGAGTCGCCGGTGGACAGGCCGTTGGCGCCCCAGTGGTACGGCAGCCCGATCTGGTGTAGCCGGCGGCCCTGCACCTCGATCGGCCGGATCCGCTCGGTGACCAGGACCCGGACTTCGACCGCGGCTCGCGCCGTGACGATCGTGGCCCAGCCCCCGTTCTGCAGGCCCCGCTCGGCGGCGAGCCAGGGCGAGACCTCGCAGAAGAACTCCGGCTGCAGCTCCGACAGGTAGGGCAGCATGCGCGACATGCCACCCGCGGTGTGGTGCTCGGTGAGCCGGTAGGTGGTAGCGACGTAGGGAAACACCTCGGAGCCGAGTTCGCGGCCGGACGGCTGGAGCGGGTTCCGCGGGTGCCTGATGATCTCGCGGACCGGGTTGCGCTGCTGGCCGTACAGCGGGTTGGTGAACGGGGACTCCTGTGGTTCGTAGTGCGCGGGCAGCGGGCCGTCCACCAGGCCGGCCGGGGCGAACAGCCAGCCCTTGCCGTCGGCCTGCAGGATGAACGGGTCGACGCCGGAGATCGCCGCCACGCCGGTGGCGTCCGCGGCGGGCCGGTAGGACGGAGCCCGGTCGGCGATGAAGTCGGCCACGTCGTGTCCGGTCCATGTGCCTGCGTCCGCGTCCCACCAGACCAGCGCCTTGCGCTTGCTCCACGGCTTTCCGTCGGGGTCGGCCGAGGCCCGGTTGTACAGGATCCGCCGGTTGGCTGGCCAGGCCCAGCCCCACTCCGGCGCCACCCAGCTCTGCTCGGATCCGGGCTTGCGCCGCGCGGCCTGGTTCACGCCGTCGGCCCGGACCCCGCAGTAGATCCAGCACCCGCAGGCCGTGGATCCGTCGTCCGTGAGCTGGGTGTAGGAGGACAGCGGCTTCCCGTCGGCGTCCCAGCCGTTGACCTCGGCCAGCACGGCCTCGGCCGACGGCTCGGCCAGCGGCCCCTCGACCGGGTAGTCCCAGGTGAGGTCCTTTACCGGCCGGTCCATCTCGTCGGCGGAAGCGGCGAGCTTCTCCCGGATCCTGCGGCCGAGGTGGTAGGCGAACCACAGGTCGCTGCGAGCATCCTCGCCCGGCTCGACCGCCTCGTGGTGCCACTGCAGCATCCGCTGGGTGTTGGTGAACGAGCCGTTCTTCTCGGTGTGCGCGGCGGCGGGCAGGAAGAACACCTCGGTCTTGATGTCCTGCGTGCGCATCTCCCCGGTCTCGATCTCCGGTCCGTTCTGCCAGAAGGTGGCGCTCTCGATCATGACCAGGTCGCGCACCACCAGCCAGTCCAGGTTGGCCAGGCCGAACCGCTGCATCCGGCCGTTCGCCGAGCCGACCGCCGGGTTCTCCCCGAACAGGAAGTACCCCGGGCAGTTGCCCTCGATCTGCGCCATCACCGTCTCGTACGTGCTGTGGCTGCCGGTCAGCCGCGGCAGGTAGTCGTAGCAGAAGTCGTTCTCTGCCGTGGCCGCATCGCCCCACCAGGCCTTGAGCAGGCTGACCATATAGGGGCCCATGTCCGCCCAGAAGCCCTTGTCCATGCTCTCCGCGGCCAGGTAGGCGGCCAGGTCCTCGTTCCCGTGCACGTGCGGCATGGGCAGGTAGCCCGGCAGCAGGTCGAACAGGGTGGGGATGTCGGTCGAGCCCTGGATCGAGGCGTGTCCGCGCAGCGCGAGGATGCCGCCGCCGGGCCGGCCGATGTTGCCGAGCAGCAACTGAAGGATGGCCGCGGTGCGGATGTACTGCGCGCCGACCGTGTGCTGCGTCCAGCCGACGCTGTAGACGAAGGCCGTGGTCCGTTCGGGGCCCGAATTTTCCGTCACCAGCTCGCAGACCCGCGCGAAGACCTCCGGCGGCACCCCGCACGCCTGCTCGACCATCTCCGGCGTGTAGCGGGCGAAATGCCGCTTCAGCACCTGGAAGACGCACCGCGGGTGCTGCAGCGTCTCGTCCCGGTCCGGGTCCCGGTGCGCCGCGGCGCCGCCGGAGCCGTGCGCTTCGCCGCGGCCAGCCTGGCGAACCTGCCGGTGCGCGGGCCCGTGCTCCTCCTCTGGACGGTCCCGGTCTCCGGCCGCCGCCGACACCTCACCGCCCTGGTACCGCCAGGCCTCGAAGTCGTACGTACGGTGCTCACGGTCCAGCCCGGAGAACACCCCGTCCAGGTCCTCGGTGTCGGTGAAGTCCTCGGTCACCAGCACGGCCGCGTTGGTGTAGTTGACCACGTAGTCGCGGAAGTACTTCTCGCCGGCCAGGACGTAGTTGATGATCCCGCCGAGGAACACGATGTCGGACCCGGCCCGCAGCGGCACGTGCAGGTCGGCCACGGCGCTGGTGCGGGTGAACCGGGGGTCGACGTGGATCACGGTCGCGCCGCGCGCCTTGGCCTCCATCACCCACTGGAACCCCACCGGGTGGCACTCGGCCATGTTCGAGCCCTCGATGACGATGCAGTCGGCGTTGACCAGGTCCTGCTGGAACCCGGTGGCGCCGCCGCGCCCGAAGCTAGTCCCCAGACCGGGGACGGTGGAGGAGTGTCATATCCGCGCCTGGTTCTCGATCTGGATCGCGCCCAGCGCGGTGAACAGCTTCTTGATCAGGTAGTTCTCTTCGTTGTCCAGGGTGGCGCCGCCGAGGCTGGCGAACCCGAGGGTCCGCCGGGTCCGGTCGCCGTCCACGTCCCACTGCCAGCCCTGCCGGCGGGCGGCCAGCACCCGGTCGGCGATCATGTCCATCGCCGTATCCAGGTCGAGGTCCTCAAATTCCGTGCCGAACGGGCGGCGGTATTTCACCGTGTACTGGCGCGAGCCTCCCGTGGTGAGCTGGAGGCTGGCCGATCCCTTGGGACAGAGGCGGCCGCGGCTCACCGGCGAGTCGGGGTCGCCCTCGATCTGGACGACCTTCGCGTTCTTGACGAAGATGTTCTGGCCGCAGCCCACCGCGCAGTACGGGCAGACCGACTTGACCACCGCATCCGCGGTGCTCGTCCGGGCCTGCCGGAACTTACCGCTGTCGGCCGCGGCGCCGAGCCCGCGGCGGTCGGGCCCGGTGAGCTGCCGGAAGACCGGCCACGATCCAATCCGCCGCCTGGATCCCATGGCGCCACACTACCGACCACGGGAAAGCCTAAACGCAGGCGGCGGCCCATGTCCTTGGTGGAGTAGCCGCCGAGTTCCTCCACCGATGCCTTGAAGCGGTCTGACTGGAGCAGCGACCACAGCGGAGCGAGTTGCGGTGACTCCATCGCGCCTGGCGCGACGACCAGGTCGTAGGGTTCAACGGCGAGCGGCACGAAATCCAGCCCGAACGCCCGGGCCGCCGCCATGATCCCCATCCCGGCGTCCGCCCGCCCGGAGGCGATCGCGGCGGCGACCGCCAGGTGCGTCGGCTCCTCCCGGGCATATCCCTCGACCGAAGAGGGCGTTATTTCCAGTTTCCCGAGCATGACGTCCAGCAGTACCCGGGTCCCGGCGCCGCGTTGCCGGTTCACGTACCGGACGCCGGGCCGGCGCAGGTCAGCTAGCCCTTCGATCTCCAGCGGGTTCCCGGGCGCCACGATCAGTCCCTGTGACCGTTCCACCAGCCGCACCACGGCCACGTCCGGGCGGGCACCGCCGAATACCCGGTCCAGGTACGGCAGGGTGTACTCGCCGGTCTCCGGGTCGAGCAGGTGCGACCCGGCGATGTGGCACAGTCCGTCGCGCAGCGCCACCAGGCCGCCGAGCGACCCGACGTTCGACGACGCGAGGGTCACCAGCGGGTCGTCGGCGCGTAGCGCGGATGACGCCAGGTCAAGCACCAGATCGTGTGACCCGATCGCCACGATCGTGCCCGCGATCTCGTCGGACCCGCGCAGCAACTCGACCGACACGGAAGAACCCGCGTGGTGTCCTTCCATCCCGGCCGGCACGACAAGCAGCCCGTCGGCACGGACCAGCGACGTCAGTACCCCGGCACCGCGCGGAAGCGGCGTCGCCACCAGGGAACCGCCGACGGAACCGAGCCGGACCCGCACCCAGTCGTCCATGCCGAGCGGTGATGCGAGCTTGCGTGCCAGCCGCGCCGCCACCCGCGGCCGCTGGCGCGGCGGCGCGCTGGACAGCTCGGCGAGCAGCGGTACCGCGAAGATGTCGAACGTGAGCGCCGCCGATACCGGGTAGCCGGGCGCGCCGAGCACCGGCGTGCGCCCGACCACCCCCAGCACGACCGGGTGCCCGGGCCGGACGGCGACCCCGTGCACGGCCAGCGTGCCTTCGGCCGCCACCACCCGTGCCGTGTAGTCGTCCCGCCCGGCGCTGGATCCGGCGATCACGATCAGCAGGTCACACCGGGGGGCGGCCGCTTGCACGGCGGCCGCGATCCGGGCCGGGTCGTCCGGCTCGATCGGCAGCACCTGTGCCTCGCAGCCGGCCTCTCGCGCCTGCTCCGCGAGCATCAGCGAGTTCGTGTCGAGTATCTCGCCCGGGCCCGGCTCGGTGCCGATCGGCCGAACCTCGTCCCCGGTGGGAATGATAAAGACAAGGGCCTTCCTCCGCACCGTCAGCTGCGTCTGCCCGGCCGCCGCCGCCGCGGCCAGGTCGACGGCCCGCAGCCGGTGGCCTTCCGGCAGGAGCAGCTCGCCCGCGCTGACGTCTTCGCCGATCGACCGGACGTGCTGGTACGGGGAAACGGCGGCGCGCAGTTCGGCGCGGCCGGCGTCGTCGTAGTGGACGTGTTCGCGCATGACCACCGCGTCGCGCCCGTCCGGCATCGGGTCGCCGGTGTCCACGACGTCGTAGGCACCCGGCGAGAGCCACTCCGGCGTGGTCTCGCTCGCGCCGAGCGTATCGGCGGCGCGGACGGCGATGCCGTCCATCCCGGCCGCGTCGAACGGCGGCGAGGACCGGACGGCCCACACCGGGGCGGCCGTGACGAGCCCGGCCGCCTCGGCCACGGGCACGGTGACGGCGGACAGCCGCTCCGGGCAGCCGGCGGCCTCGCGGGCGGCGCGCCAGGCAGCCAGGGCCTGCGCCGCCGGCACGTCCTTGATGAACGGGCTGTCAGGCATACAGGATCACGTTCACCTCGCTGCCCGCGTCGAGCCCGGTCGCCTCGTCCGGGATCACGATATAGCCGTCGGCCACGGTCAGGACCGACAACAGCGCCGACAGGCCGAACACCGGTACCGCCACGCCGTCGCTGACCTTCACCTGGACGACGTCGAGCCGCCCGGTCGAGGACGCGAGATCGCGGGACAACCGGGCCCGGGTCGAGGGTTCCGGCGGCGGCACCGTGCAGCCACCGACCAGGCGGACCACCGGCGCCCCGATCAGCCGGAACACCACGAGGGCCGAACGCGGGTTCCCGGGCAGCCCGATGACGGGTACCCCCGCGCATTCGGCCAGCAGGGTGGGCTTTCCGGGCTTGATGGCCAGGCCGTGGCACCAGATGCCCGGCTCGCCGAGGCGGCCGACGGCGCTCGCGGTCTCGTCCCGGGCACCGACCGATGACCCGGCGGAGATCACGATCACGTCGCTGGCCGGCAGGGCGTCGCGGAGCGCCGTTTCCAGCGCGCCCGGGTCATCAGGCATGATGCCGCCGAAGACGGGCTCGCCGCCGGCGTCCGCCACCAGCGCGGCCAGCGCCGCGGCGGTCGCGTCGCGGACCTGCCCGGGCTTCAGCTCCCGCGTGTCCGCCGGGACCACCTCATCTCCGGTGGAGAAGATCGTGACCACGGGTTTGGCGTGCACCGTCACGGACGTTACGCCGGCGGCGGCGAGCATCCCGAGATCCTGGGGGCGGAGCGGCCGCCCGCGGCCGATGATCTCGTCGCCGGGCCTGGCGTCCTCGTCGGCCCGCACCACGCCCTCGCCGGGCGCGACCGGCCGGACCACCTCGATCGTGCCGGGCATCACTTCGGCGGTGTACTCGATCATCACCACCGCGTCCGCGCCGGGCGGGATGACGCCGCCGGTCGGCATGGCCACCGCGCCGCCAGGAGTCACCGCGTCCTCCGGCGCCGCGCCCATGCGGACGGCGCCGGTGACGGTGAGGTAGCCCGGAAGGCCCTCGGAGACGCCGTAGGTGTCGGCGGCGCGGACGGCGTACCCGTCGACGGTGGAGCGCGGGAATCCCGGCAGCGGGTGCGGCGCGGTGACCGGCTGGCCCGGCACCCGGCGCAGCGCCAGGTGCAACGGCACCGTCTCGGTCCTGGTACGCCGGCCTGGGCGGAAGCCGGCCAGGGCCTCGGCGACCGTCCGGGTGGTGAAGAACTCCCGCGCGGCCGCGTCAGCCATGGTCCTCCGCGAGGCCCTGTTGCTCGGCGAGATGGAGCACGCTCATCACCGGTCCGAGCGCGACCTGGCCGAGCCCGCAGATCGAGGTGCGGCGCATCACCTCGGCGAGGTCGCGGACGTCGCCGTTCACCTCGGCGGGGCCGCCGCCCGCGCCGAGCAGCCCGTCGAGGATGACGTGCGCCTTGGCCGAGCCGACCCGGCACGGCACGCACTTGCCGCACGACTCGTCGCGGAAGAACCGCAGGACGTTGACTGCCGCGGCGAGCAGGTCGGTGCCTTCGGCCATGACCACGATCGCACCGGACCCCAGCATGGAACCCGCCTCCTGCAGCGTGCCGAAGTCCAGCTCCACGTCCAGCTGATCCGGCCCGATGAAGTTGGAGGACGCACCGCCTGGCTGGATCGCGCCGAGGCGCTGCCCGCCCGCGACCCCGCCCGCCAGGTCGAGCAGTTCACGGACGGTGGTACCCATCGCGACGCAGTACACGCCGGGCCGTTCCACGTGGCCCGAGACGGCGAAGAATTTCAGGCCCGCATGGTCGCCGCGGCCCTGCGCCTTCCACCACGGCGCGCCTCTGACGGCGATGACCGGGACGTGGGCGAACGTCTCGACCGAGTTCATCAGCGTGGGCCTGCCGTACAGGCCGTAGGTGCCGGGGAACGGCGGCTTGTTCCGCGGTTCGCCGCGGTGCCCCTCCATGCACTCGATGAGCGCCGACTCCTCGCCGAGGATGTAGCCGCCCGGCGAGGTGAACACCTCGACGGACAGGCGCCGGCCGGAGCCTCCCGCATCCGGGCCGATCAGGCCGGCCTTCCGCAGCTGCTCGATCTCGTGGCGGATGACCTGCTCTTCCGGGCCGTACTCGTGCCGGATGAACACCCAGCCCTCTTCGGCGCCGACCGCCACCATGCCGAGCAGCATGCCCTCGAGCACCAGGTGCGGTTGGGTGGCGAGGATCTCCCGGTCCTTGAACGTGCCGGGCTCGGACTCATCGGCGTTGCAGATCACGTACTTCGGCCTGGTCTCCTGCGCCGCGACCAGATCCCATTTGCGGCCCGTGGGGAAGCCGGCGCCGCCCATTCCGCGCAGCCCGGTGTCCTTAAGTGCGGCGATGATGTTCGCCACGTCCAGGCGGCCGCCCAGCACCTCGCGAAGCACCGCGTACCGGTCCCCGCGGGCTGCGTAAGGGTCGTTCGGCCACCGGGCGGGGGAACCCGTCGACGGTAGGACGGGATGGTCCAGGCCGGTTTCCAGGACCGCGTCGAGCCGGACCGGGGCCTCGTTCACGGTGCACGCGGGGGCGATGTCGCAGCGGCCCAGGCACGATCCCTCGACGACCTCGACGTCGGGATCGGCGCCGTAGCGCTCCTTGATGGCGGCGATGCGCTCGTCGGCGCCGCGGAGCCAGCAGGACAGGTCATGGCAGACGCGGAGCTCGGCCTTTACCGGCGGATCGGTGCGGAAGTGCGGGTAGAAGGAGACCAGCCCTTCGATCTCGTACAGTGGCCGGTGCACGTCGCGGGACAGCGTCACGAGTTCCTCGCGCGGCAGCCAGCCGACCCGCTCCTGGATGGCGTTCAACGCCGGGATCAGGCTCGGGCCGGGGAACTTGCCGGCGCGCGCCTCGACACCGGGAGCCCGGGGTGGAGCCTCAGCCATCGGCCTTTTCGATCCGCGCTGGTTCGATCCGCACTGCGCAGAACTTGAACTCGGGGATCTTCCCGAACGGGTCGATCTCGTCGATCGTCAGCAGGTTCGCCGCCGCCTCCCGGAAGTGGAACGGTATGAAGCAGTTGCCACGGGCCTCCCGGTGGGAGACCTTGGTCGCCAGTTCGATGGTGCCGCGGCGGGAGCTGACCCGGGCCAGGTCGCCGTCCTCCAGGCCAAGCTCGGCGGCGTCATCCGGGTGGATGAACACCAGCGCACTGGGGGCGATCGCGTCCAGCGCATAGGAGCGGCGGGTCATGGACCCGGTGTGCCAGTGCTCCAGCATCCGGCCGGTGTTCAGCACGAACGGGTACTCGCCGTTGGGCAGTTCCCTGGCGGGCAGCCACTCGGCGGGCACCAGGTGCGCCAGGCCGTCGTTGGTGTTGAACTTCTCGGTGAACATCACCACGGTGCCGTCGCTGCGCTCCGGGTCCGGGTTGGGGTACAGCTTGCCGGTCAGGCCGAGGTTGTCGTAGGTCAGGTTCTTGTAGCTCGGGATGACCGAGACCATCTCCTCGAAGATGTCCCGCGGCGTTTCGTAGTGCCAGCCGAGGCCGATCCGGTTGGCGACATCCTGCACGACCTCCCAGTCGACCCGGGCCTGGCCGGGGGTGTCCAGCACCTTGCGGCCGAGTTGCACGCGGCGGTCGGTGTTGGTGTAGGTGCCGTCCTTCTCCAGGTAGGACGAGGCGGGCAGGATCACGTCCGCGAACTCGGCGGTCTCGGTGAGGAAGATGTCCTGCACCACGAGGAAGTCCAGCTTGGACAGGGCCTTGCGCACCTTGTTGATGTTCGGGTCGGACAGGAACGGGTTCTCGCCCAGCATGTACATGCCGCGGACGCCGCCCTTGAGCGCAGAGCCGATGATCTCGGTGACGGTCAGGCCCCTCTTGGGATCGAGGTCGGTGGCGCCCCAGGCCTGCTCGAAGCTGGCCTTGACGCCGGGGTCGTCGGCCTTCTGATAGTCCGGGAAGAACATCGGGATGAGGCCCATATCGGAGGCGCCTTGCACGTTGTTCTGCCCGCGCAGCGGGTGCAGGCCGGCGCCGGGCTTGCCGACGTTCCCGGTGATCGAGCACAGCGCGATCAGGCAGCGAGCGTTGTCGGTGCCGGTGGTGTGCTGGGAGATCCCCATCCCCCAGAAGATGATTCCCGCCTTGGCCTCGCCCCAGACGCGGGCGACGCGGCGGATCAGGTCGGCGGGCACGCCGGTTATCTGCTCGGCCCGCTCCGGCGGGTAGTCGGCGACCGTGCTCTTCAGCGCCTCGTAGTTGGAGGTCCGGTGGGCGATGAAGTCGTCGTCGGTTAGGCCGAGCCGGATCACCTCGTGCATCACGGCGTTGTAAAGGGCGACGTCGGTGCCCGGCTTGAGCTGGCAGTAGATGTCCGCGTGATCGGCCATCTTGTCGGCCCTCGGGTCCACGTAAATGATGGTCGTGCCATTGCGGCGGGCCTGCTTGAAGAAGCTGGAGGCGACCGGGTGGTTCGCGGTCGAGTTGCTGCCGGTGACGATCGCGACCCCGGCGTTCTTGATGTCGCCGTAGGTGGTGGAGACCGCGCCGGAGCCGATCCCCTCGAACAGTGCGGCCACGCTGGAGGCGTGGCACAGCCGGGTGCAGTGGTCCACGTTGTTGGTGTGGAAACCGGTGCGGATGAGCTTCTGGAAGAGGTAGGCCTCCTCGTTCGAGCACTTCGCGCTGCCGAACCCGGCGATGGCGGCCGGGCCGCCCTCGGCGTAGATCTCGCTCAGCTTGCGCGCCACCAGGTCCAGCGCCTCATCCCAGCTGGCCTCCCGGAAGTGCGGTAGCACCTCGGCGTAGTCGACGAGGCCGCCGGGCTTGCGGCCGCGCTTGCCGCCCTTGCGCTTCTGCTTCGGGTCGCCGTCGTTCGTCATCCCGTGGTCATTGGCCTCGCCGCCGCCGGCCATGTCGCCGCGGACGTCGGTGGACAGCGCGCCCTTGGGGTAGGACTCCTCGCGGCGGATCAGCGGCATGGTCAGCCGCTGCGGCGACGCGGCGTAGTCCCAGCCGTACCGGCCCTTGACGCAGAGCCGACCCTGCGATCCGGGCTGTTCCCGGCCGTCGGCGTAGGCGATCGCGCCGCGCTCCCGGTCCACGTAGTAGGTCAGCGCACAGCCGACGCCGCAGTATGGGCAGACGGTGTCCACCGCGTCGAGTTCGGTGCGCGGCCGGATGGGGATGTTGTGGATCGACTTGTTCGTCAGCGCGCCGGTCGGGCAGGCGGCCACGCATTCGCCGCACGAGACGCAGGACGAGGCGCCCATCGGGTCGCTCAGGTCGAACGCGATGTGCGTGGCATAGCCCTTTCCGCTGCGCCCGATCACGTCGTTGCCCTGGATGTCGTCGCAGGCCCGGACGCACCGGTCGCACAGGATGCAGGCGTCGTGGTCGACCGCGATGACCGGGCTGGACAGGTCCGCGCCCCGGCCTGAGCCGCACGGCAGGCCGTCGTCCTGGCTCACCTCGTACCGGTCGGCCAGCGCGATCAGCTCGTTGTCGGCGGTGGTGGTCTGCCTGGGGTCGCGCTCGCGCGGCGGCTGGTCGGAAACAAGCAGCTTGGTCAGCATCGCGCGGCTGCGCTCGAGCTCCGGGGTATCGGTCTTGACCTGCATGCCGTTCTCGCAGGCCCGCACGCACGACGCGGCGAACGCGGGCGCCCCCACATCGACCACGCACAACCGGCAGACGCCCACCGGATCGAAACGTTCATCGTGGCACAGCACGGGGATGTCGATGCCGGCGGCCTTCGCGGCCTGCCAGATCGTCACACCTTCCGGGGCAGTGACCTCACGTCCGTCGATCGTGAGCGTTACCGTCCCCGTGCTCTCCGGGGCAGTAATAGCCATATCCGCAGTATCCGCCCGCCCGCGACGTTAGACCAAGCCGAGGTCGTCCACGGTCGCCGGGTATGGGCGTCCCTCAGGGTCGAGGCCGCGCATTTTGTAGTAAGAGCCGATCATCGCGCGCAGGCGGTCCGCGGTGAGGGTGGCGACGCGCCCAGAGGGGAGGGTGAGGGGCTCATTCAGCAGGCGCTCTGGTAGCCAGTCATCTTCCGGCTGCCAGCCCTCGCGGATGTTGTAGACCCTTTTGGCCATGACGATCCGGCGGGCCGTTTCGCGCAGTTCCCCGCCGGACACCTCCCAGCCCGTCACCGCGGATAGCAACCCCGCCCATTCGGTGAACGGGTCGGTGAACACGCCGCGCAGGAACTTGCACAAGATCAGCGAATCCATCACCGCAGCCCGGTCCTCGGTCTCGATCGCCGCGGCCACGTGCGCATCGCCGCCATCCAGCCGGTCCAGGTCGCCGGACAGATCCGCCTCGTAAGCGCCTGAACGGTTATGGTCCGCGCCCCTGGCGTTCACTGCCAGGCCCAGCGCCATCGCGTGGAGCGTGCGAGGCTCGTACCCGGGCATCTCCAAGCCCTTGACGTGCGAGGCGAACGACGCGGAGTCAGCCCCGACCATCCGGGATGCTCGCCGTGATCCCTCCGCCAGCAGCGAACCGAGCGGCGTGCCGCGGTCGCCGATCTCGTCGAGGACGCGCAGCAGCGCGGCAGAATCCCCGAACCGGAGCCACGGCGCGTCGATCAGGCCGCGCTCCGCGCACTCCATCGCCCACGCGATCGTGCCGCCCGCCGAAATCGTGTCGATGCCTAGCTCATCGCAGCGGGCGCTGGCCGCGAGCACGGCGTCGGGGTCGCTCACCCCGCACATCGGGCCGAGCGCGAAGACGTTCTCGTACTCCACGCGGGCCTGCTTGCCGCCACGCGAGCGGTAGATGTGCTCGCAGCCGATCGTGCAGGACGCGCAGCTGCTGCGGGCCACGCGGCGCATGCCCTGCACATCTCCGGGCACATCTCCGGGCACATCTCCGGCCACGTTCCCGCCTGTCGGCCCGGCGAGTTCCTCCGCGCCGTCGAAGGTCGCGGCCTGGAAGTTACGCGTCGGCAGAGCGCTGATGGCGTTGAACGTGAGCAGGTTGGCCAGCGTGCCCAGCTCGCGGTACTTCGCCGTGGCCGGCCCGAACGACCGTTCCCGCAGGTCGCGTGCTGCCGCCAGGACCGCGCCCGGGTCAGCCGTCGCCACCTTCGCCGCCGCGCGGACCGCGATGGCCTTCAGGTTCTTCGCGCCCATGACCGCGCCGAGACCGCCGCGGCCGGCGTGCCGCCCGTCGTGCGAGATCGTGGCGTACCTAATACCCAGCTCGCCGGCCGGGCCGATCGCCGCCACCCGCCAGCCGCGGCCAAGCTCGCCCCGCAGGTGCCTATCCGTGTCGGCCGCGGTCATGCCCGCCAGGTGCGCCGCGCCAGTGAGCCGGATCCCGGCGCCGTCGACGAGCAGGACGGAGAGCTCCGGGGCCCGGCCGTCGATCACGATCGCGTCGTGGCCGGTCAGCTTCCCTGCGATCGCGAACTGGCTGGAGGCGAGCGCGTCGGTCAGCATCCCGGTCAGCGGCGACTTCGCCACGACCGCGAACTTCGCGCTGGTGGTCAGAGGCGTTCCGACCAGCGGGGAGAATACGAACGCCAGCGGAGCCCGGGGCCCGAGCGGGTCGGCGCCCGCGGTTCCCAGCTGGCACAGCAGCCACGTGCCGAGCCCAGAGCCGCCAATGTAGCCGCGCAGCACCCTGTCGGGCAGCGGCTGGTTCCGGCTGGTTCCGCTGGTCACGTCTACGACGAGCGCCTGCCCGAAGTAACCGCCAGCTGGCATGACCACCGCGCTACCCTCCCGCGTCCGCGGACAGGAAGAAGACCGTGTCGCCCGCCGCGAGCGGCGTCATCGCGTCGCGGGTGATCTGGTCGCCGTTCAGCGCCGCCGTCACATGCCGGTCGAACACGATGCCCAGGGCATCGGCGGCACCGCCCACGGTGGCGGCGCGGACCACATGCGGCCCGCTGGCATTACTCCCTTTGGCCAGGGTGCCGAAGAGCCGAACCGTCACCTCGGGCGCAGGCCGGGCGCGGGCCGACGCGTAGTCGGCGGGGGTATTGACGTTCAGCACCGAGTCCAGGTCCGGGTCGAGCGCGGCGAGCACCGGGTCCCGTTTCAGCGCGGCGTCATCCAGCGTTTCCACCTGGCATTCCGCAAAGAGGAACGCGGGCCGCAGCCGGTCCTGTTTGACCAGGCGCTCGGCGGCCTCCGCGAGCGAGACGCGGTACGCGGCGGCCAGCGGCTGCCGGTAGCCGCGGGCGACCGGAAGGGCGACATCCGGGCCTTGGCTCTCTTCCACGGCGCTCAGCACCCGCCGGATGAAAGCCGGGTGCAGGAACGGCATGTCGGTCGAGCTGACGAACGCGACGTCGGCTCGCCCGCTCAGGGCCGCCAGCCCGGCGGCGATACCCTGCACCGGGCCCTTACCCTCGCGCGGGTCGTCGGCGACCAGGGTGCCCTCCGGCAGCTCCGGAAGGTCCTGGCCGGTGGCGCGCACGACCACGACCGGGCCGCTCGTCGCCCGCGCCATGATCCCGACTGTCCGGCGCAGCAGGGTGGACCCGTGCCACTCCAGGGCCGCCTTGGGCGTGCCCATCCGTGATGACCGGCCCCCGGCCAGCACCACTCCCGCGCAGATTGCCACTCTTGATGGTAGGCACCTCCCAGTACATATCCACCACGCTACGATCGCTACGACGCGGGAAGGTGGGGCGGTGGCGGCCAACGCCAGGGGCATCGACGTATCCAACTTCGGCGGCAACTTCGACTGGGCCGGCACCTCGGGCTTGTCGTTCGGCATCTGCCGGGCCAGCCAGGGCCTGGGCGCGCCGGGCACCAACTCGCCGGATCCCTTCCTGACCTGGAACTGGCCCAGGATCAAGGCCAAGGGGCTGGCCCGGGGCGCCTATCACTTCCTCGACCCGGGGCTGGACGGGGCGGCCCAGGCGAGCTACTTCGTGCGGACGGTCAGCAAGGTCGGCCTGGAGACCACCGACATGCTCTGGCTGGACAACGAGGCGGCCGGATCGTCGCCCGCCGCGGTGGCCTCCTGCGCCCGGGCCTTCATGGCCCGGCTGACCTCGCTCCGCCCGCACAACCCCTGCGGCGTGTACTCCTTCTTCAACTTCATCACCTCGGGTAACTGCGCCGGGCTCGGCTCGTACCCGCTGTGGCTGGCCATCTTCCAGTCGGCCACGCCGACCGCCCCGGCGCCCTGGCACGCCTGGAAGTTCTGGCAGTCCGGCGAGGCCAGCGGCCACGACAACGACGTGTTCAACGGAACCCCGGCCGAGCTGACCGCGTGGATCAACTCTTTCCAGCCGAACGTGGAGGTCGAAGTGCAGTCAGGCCAGCTCAACAACGGCGCCAACGCCGTCACGGTCATCGCGGTGCCGCACGGCAGCGGGTCCAACGTCGCGTTCGGCTGCGACAACGGCCTGCAGGGCATGCCGCCGGCCGTGCTCCGGGTGGGGATCTACGACACCCAGTGGCACATCACGAACAATGTCACGGTGGACTCGACCAAGGGCCAGACCCTGGTCCGCTTCCCGAACCCCAAGAGCACCGGCGTGATCTCGGTCACGCGGATGGACGCCGGCGAGGTCATGGTCGGCTACGAGGTCTCCTAGGATCGGGTGAAGGCTTTCCCGACAAGCTGAGAATCGGCGGAACCTGGTGATCGTGATCATCGCCGGCGTCTCGGGCAGCGGCAAGACGACGGTGGGTATCCTGCTGGCCGACCGCCTGGGCTGGCGGTTCGCCGACGCCGACGACTTCCACCCGGCCGCGAACGTGGCGAAGATGCGGGCCGGGATCCCGCTCACCGACGCCGACCGCGGGCCCTGGCTGCAGGCCATCGCGGCCTGGATGGACGAGCGCATCGCGCGCGGCGAGGACGCCGTGGTCGGGTGCTCGGCGCTGAAGCGGTCCTACCGGGACCGGCTGCTGGCCGACCGTCCCGAAGCCCGGATGGTCTTCCTGGCCCCGGACCGTGAGGTGCTGGCCCGGCGGATGGCGGCCCGGCACGGGCATTTCTTCCCTGAGCAGTTGCTCGGCACCCAGTTCGACGCCCTGGAGCCGCCCGGGCCGGACGAGCGCGTGCTGACCGTGGTCCCCTCGGACGACCCGGCCGCCACGGTGACCTCGATCATCGCGCTACTGTGCATATGAGGCCCTGCGGGCCGGGGGCGGGGCAGGACGGTGACCATGAAGCTGAAGCTTGACCTGCACGACATCTACAACCACGGGCAGGACATCGACCGGGCCCTGCAGGCGATCATCGACGAGGCGGTGGCGAAGAAGGCCCCGCTCGTCGAGATCATCCCGGGTAAGGGCTCGGGCCAGCTCAAGAAGCACGTGCTGCGGTTCCTTGAGCAAAAAGAGATCAAAGCGAAATACCACCGGATCGAGAAGGACTCGAAGAACTTCGGCCGCGTTTTCGTGCATTTCCGCTGGTAGCGGCCTGTTACGGGAGCTGCTACCCTGACGCGCACGTCGGTCATGGACGAGTAACCAGCCAACCCTGGGGAAACATTCGGTGCAGACTGAGCACGCACGTCGGTGCTGTTCAGAATGGCAGCCTTTCACCAGGACATCCGACCGAGACAACGGAGCGGTCATGCGATTCAGACTCCTCGCTCGCCGGATGGCGGCGCCAGCACTCGGCCTTGCGCTAGCCGCAACGATGGCCGCCTGCAGCAGCAGCTCGAGTACGTCGGCGGCCGGCGGGCCGTCAAGCGCCGTCTCGCCCGCCAGTCCCGCCAGTTCCGCCGCGAGCAGCCCGGGCACCGGGTCGACAGCCGACGCGGCGGCGCAGATCACGGCGAACTGGGAGAAGTTCTTCGACGCCAGCACTCCCGTCGCGGAAAAGGTGAAATTGCTGCAGAACGGGGCCGCGCTCGAGTCTGCCATCAAGGCCTTCGCCAATTTCCCGCTGGCCAACGGGATCGGAGCCAAGGTCACCAACGTGACGGTGAGCTCCGCCGCTAAGGCCGCGGTGACCTACAACCTCACCTCGTCGAGCGGGGGGGCCCTGCTGTCCAATCAGAAGGGCGTCGCTGTCTACCAGGACGGCACCTGGAAGGTCGGGGACGAAAGCCTCTGCGGCCTGTTCAGGCTGATACCCGGCGGTACCGTGCCGTCCGCGTGCAATTCGGCCGGCTAGGCCCGCTGCGATGGCCAGCCAAGCGGAGGCGGTTTCCGGCGACCGGCCCAGCGGCCCAGTAAATGGCAGGGTGCCGTGGGGTGGCCAGGGGCTGGCCCTCGCCACCTTGTGCACGCTGCTCTTCCTGACCTTCCTCGACAACACCGTGGTCAGCGTGGCCCTCGGCTATATCCAGGTCGACCTGAAGGCGAACGTGAGCGACCTGCAGTGGGTGGTGGGCGCCTACGCCCTCACCTTCGCTAGCATCATGCTGGCCTGCGGGATGATCGGGGACGAACTCGGCCGCAAGAAGGTCATGCTGGCCGGTGCCGGCGTGTTCTGCGCCGGGTCGGCGCTGTGCGCGCTGGCCCCGAACGTCCAGACGCTGATCGCGGGCCGCGCCGTGATGGGGCTGGGCGCGGCGGCCAGCGAGCCGGGCACCCTGTCCATGCTGCGCCACCTGTACCCGGACGCTAGGGCCAGGAACCGGGCCATCGGCGTGTGGGCGGCGACGTCCGGGTTCGCGTTGGCCGCCGGCCCGGTCGTCGGCGGCGTGCTGGCCGGGGTGTGGAGCTGGCGGGGCATCTTCTGGTTCAACCTGGCCTTCGGGCTGGCCGCGCTGATCGTGGCGGCGATCATCCTGCCGGAAAGCGCCGACCCCACGGCGAAGCGCGTCGACACCGCCGGGACCCTGCTCGGCGCGGGCGCGCTGGCCGCGTTCGTGTTCGCGATCATCGACACCGAGTCGACCGGGTTCGGCTCGCCGGTCGTGATCATCCTGCTGTGCCTGAGCGCGGTCATGCTGGCGGCATTCGCCTGGTGGGAGCTCCGGGCCCCGCAGCCGCTGCTGGACCTGCGGTTCTTCCGGGTGCGGCAGTTCACCGTGGCCAATGTCGTCGCGTTCTGCACCTACTTCGCCACGTTCGCGATCTTCTTCTTCACCGCGCTATACCTGAACGAGGTGGTGGCCGCGTCCGGCTACCGGCTGGCGGCCACCTTCTTGCCGATGACCGTGCTGATGATCGCCGCGTCGTTGCTGGCCGGGAGGTGGACGCAGGCGGCCGGGCCGCGTTGGTCGATCACCATCGGCTGCGTGCTGTTCGCCGGCGGCCTGGTCATGACCGACGCCTTCCTGTCCCCCCATCCCAGCTATGCGGGGCTGACGGTGGCGCTCGCGCTGGCCGGCATCGGCATCGGCACCACCGTCGTGCCCATCACCTCCGCGGCACTGTCCGCGGTGCCGCCGGAGCGATCCGGCATGGCTGCGTCGGCGAACAACACCGCGCGGGAGATCGGCGCCGTCACCGGCGTCGCGGTGCTCGGGTCGCTGGTGTATTCGCAGCTGCGCACCAGCCTGGTCACGCAGATGAACCACCTCGGCGTCCCCCCGTCCTTCCGGGGCCTGGTCGTCAACGCCATCGAGACCGGCCAGATCCCGCAGAACACCAACGCCTACGCGGGCTTCGGCAAGCTGGTGCAGGAAGTTATCGGGGCGGCCTACACGGCCTTCGGCGACGGCCTGCGCGCGGCGCTGTACCTGTCCGCCGGACTCGTCATCCTGGCCGGGCTGCTCTCGTTCATCACGCTACGCTCACGGCCGGTTGACTCCAGCTCTTGACATTCCTGCCCGTTTGAGCGATTTAGTTATTGGACGGCAATGACGCACGGCCACCCCTCGACGACGGCACGCTAGCGAAGAGAGGCCGACCATGGTCTGCTACGCCCGCCCTGCGAGTCTGCTGGCCGCTATCGTGGCCGTCGCCTGGCTGGTGTTCTCGGGGCCGCTCAGCCACTTCGTCAGCACCGCCGCCGTCATGGTGGCGGTGCTGGTGGCGACCGCGGGCGCAGCCGTGACCGCGGCGCTCGTCTTCGCCACGCTCATGTCCACCCGGCGCCGCCGGGCCGCGGCCGGCGGCTGCGTGAACTGCCGGTTCCAGTGCCAGCACGCCATGACCGGCCCCCGCGGGGATCGGCGGCTCTGGCTGGTGACGACCGCGGACCGGCGGGAATCCGCCGACCCAGGCCCGGCCGTCACCGGGCGTCAGGCCCCCTTGCCCGTCCGTTCGGTACCTGTCTTTCTGCCCATGCCGGAGGTACCGCGGTGGCCGGACCGGCCGCTGTACCGGGTCCCGAATTAGGCCAGGGCGGGATCGGCCGCCTGCTCGGTGTCCTCGAAGAGCCGCCAGCAGCCTCCGCCGGCCCGTTTGGCCTCGTACATGGCCCGGTCCGCGCGAGCGAGCAGGTGCCCGGCACCATGATGATGAACTCGTCGCCGCCGTAGCGGCCCGCGACGTCCTCCGGCCGCACATTCTCGCGGCAGGTCTGGGCCAGGTCGGCCAGCACCCGGTCGCCCACGGCGTGACCGTGCACGTCGTTGATCTGCTTGAAGTGATCCACGTCGATCATCAGCGCGAACAGCGGCTGCCCCAGCCGCTGCGCGTGCGCGAAGGTCTTCGGCTTCGACTGCCATCCGCGGCCGTTCTCCTCAGTGACAACAGGACTACTGGTCCTACACACTGTAACTACCAGTCACATGGTGTCATAATTGAGGGTTACGGCCTCGCCTTGTGCCAGGTTAGCGCGCTTTACATGGGCCGCGTCAGCGCACGACCGGCGCCTGGGCCGCCCGCGCAGCGGTCCGGGTGATGAGCTCGGCGACGGCGCCGGGGTCGTCCGCCATCGGCACGTGGCCGCACCTTGGCAGCGTTTCTGCTTGTATCCCGGGCGGAAGCTGGTCCAGGTGCCGGGACTGACCGCGCAGCAGCAGGACGTCACGCGAGCCGAAGGCCAGCTTCACCGGCGCGGTTATGGGCGCGGTGGCCCGGTACCCTTGCCTGGCCGTGGCGGCCAGGGTCGCCTCGAAGCCGGGGCAGGTGCCCATGGCCGCGAAGTGCTGGGCGAGCGTGGGGACGACCGGGTTCCAGGAGCTGCGGTTCAGCCTGATCCCGTGCAACAGCACGAGCGGGGCGCCCGCGCCCGAACGGGTATAGGCAAGTGATGATGACATGTCAGTTAGGACGCAGCCCTCCCGGGTTCTGTGACACCTGGCCCGGGATGACTGGGAGAAGGTCAGGGGCCGAACGAGCCGTGGCGGCCCGCGCCTTCGGCGAACCGCGTGGCGCCCGGGATGGCCTCGCTGGTCAGGGCCTGGCGGCCGTGCGCGAACTCGGACGCGAGCGCGGCGGGCTCGGCCAGGCCTTCCTGGTCGAGCACTGAGGCGCGGTCGCTGCGCAGGCAGACCTGCGGGAACGCGGCGAGCTCGGCGGCGAGTTCCCGGGCGGCGGCCAGCGCCTGGCCGGCCGGCACGACGCGGTTGGCCAGCCCGAAGGCCAGTGCCTCCCAGGCGTCGACGGCGCGTCCGGTGAGGATCATGTCCATCGCCCGGCTGGTGCCGATGAGCCGCGGCAGCCGCACCGTGCCGCCGTCCACCAGCGGAATACCCCATCGCCGGCAGAAGACGCCGAAGACGGCGGTTTCGTCCGCGACCCGCAGGTCGCACCACAGCGCCAGTTCCAGGCCGCCGGCCACGGCGTAACCGGACACCGCGGCGATGACCGGCTTGGACAGCCGCAGCCGGCTGACACCCATCGGCGCGTCGCCGTCGGGCGCGGCCCGGTTGCCGCGCTTGGTGCCGAGCGCGGTGAGGTCGGCGCCGGAGCAGAAGACCCCGCCCTCCCCGTGCAGCACGGCCACGGCGGCGTCCGGATCGGCGTCGAAGGCGCGGAAGGCCGCGGCCAGCGCGGCCGCGGTGGGGCCGTCGACGGCATTGCGCCGGGCGGGACGGTGCAGCCTGACGGTGGTGACGGGTCCCGAACGCTCCACCCGGACGGCCTGTTCGGTCATGGCTGTCAGTCTAGGAACCGGATCGCTGCCACCCCGGCGGCGTGCTCCTTCCTTAGGCCGGCGAACCACGCGGCGACGACGGTGAGGAGGGTGAGGCACCCCGCCCCGGCGATCACCGGCCTGGGGTTGTCGCCGAGCAGGCCTGCCAGCACGCCGGCCAGGACACCTCCGACGAACGTGACTGCCTGGCCGCCGAGCCGCCAGGAAGCCGTGATCCGGCCGAGCAGTTCCCTCGGGACAAGAACCTGGCGCAGTGAGCGGTTGATTACGCTCGCGGCGATGATCGCCCACGTGTAGAGCAGGTTCCCGACCAGGAGTACCGGCATCGCCGTGGCCGCGCTGATCAGGAGCAGGGCCACCCCGGAGGCTGCGCAGCACACCGTGATCGCCGGCAGGGGCGCGAGCCAGCGGCACAGCAGTCCGGTCCCCGCTGCGCCCGCCAGCCCGCCAACGCCGCCCGCGGTGACGAGGAGTCCGACCTGCCCGGATGGCAGGTGCAGGGTGTCCTTGCCGAGGAAGATGATGAGCTTGTCGGCGCCCAGGCACACGTTCAGGGTGAGCAGGAAGACCAGCAGCGTGAGCAGCAGCCGGGTCGCGGCCAGGTACCTGATCCCGTCGGCCAGTTCGCGGCGCAGCGCCGGCCAGGTCAGCGCCGGACGTGCCGGGTTCCCGGCGGGATGGTAGCGGCGGCGGACGCCGGCCAGCGTGGCCAGGGAGACCAGGAAGGTCAGCGCGTCGATCAGCATCGCTGCGTGCAGAAGGCCGGCGGCGGCCAAGAGCCCGGCGGCGCTCGGCCCGATGATCAGCCCGCTCTGGTTGGCCGATTCCAGCCACGAATTCGCCGTAACCAGCCGCGGGCCGGTGAACACGTCCTGCACGGCGATGGCGAGCGCGGTGTCGGAGAAGACGGTAACGGCCCCAGCCGCGAAGGCCAGCGACAGGATGAGGGCCGGCGCGACGGCGCGCGATCCGGTCAGCACGAACAGGGCGAGGAAGATCAGCGCCCGGATGATGTCGCCGGCGACCAGCACGAACCAGGGATTGGCCCGGTCGGCCAGCACCCCGGCCGGGAGCCCGGCGGCCAGGTAGCCGACGCTGCCCGGCAGCGAGGCGAGCACGGCGGCGAGCGGGCTGCGGGTCAACTGCATGACCAGCAGCGGAATGGCCAGGACGGCGAGCCCGTCGCCGATCATGGATACGGCCTGGCCGCCGAGGAAGGCCCGTTCCCACATCATCGGGTTCATCATTTGCCGCTTGCCCAAGCCGGTCAACGCCTCCAGATCTGGCCGCATCTGGTTTCCGGATGACGGCGTGGTTACTGTGGACGCCGTGGCGCAGCATCAGCTGAACCTACTCGCCATGGTCAGCACAGCGGTGTGCTGGTGCGCATTCGTGGTGACCTGGCTCGCGGCCGAGAATTACAACGAGAGCCGGGCGCCGGCGGAGCGGCAGCGCTCCTGGTTCGGAACGGCTTTCTGCCCGGCTTGATCACGGCCGCGCTAGCGGTCACGCCGGGGCGACGGGCTCGCTGGCCTTGGTGTCCCATCCGTGGAAGCGCGAGTGGTCGCCCGCGTCCCAGGCCTCGCGTAGCCCTGGCGTGCTCAGGTCCCAGTCGGGGCGGATCTCCCTGGTCACCGCGCGCAGGTCCTGCCAGAGGTCATAGAAGGACGGGCGGCCCCAGAACCAGTAGCCGTTGTAGATGCTGTGGACGACCAGGCCCGGCTTGAGCACGAGCGTGTGCGGGATCATCGGGTTGTTGTCGGGGTCGGTGTACTCGGCGATGTCGAGGTCCTGCTGGATGGTTCGGCCGGGGTCGGACAGGAAGGGCCACGGGGCGCCGACCGACGCCCGGAACTCCTGCAGCGTGTGGTGCTCGTCGGTGGAGATCGTGGCGACCTGGGTGTAGGCCACCGCGATCTTCGGGTACTGCGCGGCTAGCTCCAGGTGCTGCTGGTGCTCCTTCGGGCAGTAGTGGCCGCGCGCGAGCGTGAGGATGAGCGGATCGCGACCCTGGATCTCGCTGAGCGTGCGGACCGTGCCGGTGTGATCGGGCAGCGCGTAATCGGGAAAGATGCCGCCGGGGATGATGTCGGAACGCATGTGCTCATTATCGATGGGGCACATCTCCTGAGGACCCGGAGGTTGCCATGTCAGCGTCTGTGCCACCGAATCCGCCCAACTTCGGGCCGCCGCCGGGGCCACGCCCTGAGCACAGCGGGCCCGAGGCAGCGCCGTGCACGCGGTGCGGCCACCGCGCCCGCTTCCACGGGGACTCCGTGTCCTGCTCGGCCCGCGCCCGCTGGTGGCGCCGCTGCCAGTGCAGCGGCTACACCGGATTCGATGCGGGTTAAGGTGAGCACGAACGAGTTCCTCCTCGGGGAGCGGCGCATGTCCGGGTACCGGCACTGCCGGCATTGCATGGGTGACTGCCCAGGTAACTGCCTGCTCGGCGATTCCGGCCGGTGCCTCCACGGCTGGAACGAGAAGCCCCCACGGCAGTTCAGCTGGCAGCTGCTGCTGACCCGCAAGTGGTGGCACCGCGTGTTCCTGGGTCACTGAAATCTGGGGTATCTGAAGCAGGCCTCGGTCAGCCGCCGACATAGGCCGCGAGGTACTCGCCGGTGAGGGTGGAGCGGGCGCCGACAAGGTCGGCGGGGGTGCCCTCGAAGACGATCCGGCCACCGTCGTGGCCAGCGCCCGGGCCGAGGTCGATGATCCAGTCGGCGTGCGCCATCACCGCCTGGTGGTGCTCGATGACGATGACCGACTTGCCGGAGTCGACGAGCCGGTCGAGCAGGCCGAGCAGCTGCTCGACGTCGGCGAGGTGGAGCCCGCCGGTCGGCTCGTCGAGGACGTACACGCCGCCCTGCTCCGCCATGTGGGTGGCCAGCTTGAGCCGCTGGCGCTCGCCGCCGGACAGCGTGGTGAGCGGCTGGCCGAGGCTGAGGTAGCCGAGCCCGACGTCGGCGAGCCGCTCGAGGATGGCGTGCGCGGCCGGCGTGCGTGCCTCGCCGGTACCGAAGAACTCCAGGGCCTCGGTCACCGGCATCGCGAGCACCTCGCTGATGTCGCGGCCGCCGAGGTGGTATTCCAGCACCGACGCCGCGAACCGCTTTCCCTCGCACACCTCGCAGGTGACGGCGACGCCGGCCATCATCGCCAGGTCGGTGTAGATGACGCCGGCGCCGTTGCAGTTGGGACAGGCGCCTTCGGAGTTGGCACTGAACAGCGCCGGCTTCACGTCGTTGGCCTTCGCGAACGCCTTGCGGATCGGGTCGAGCAGCCCGGTGTAGGTCGCCGGATTGCTCCGGCGCGAGCCGCGGATGGCGGCCTGGTCGACCGACACCACCCCGTCCCGGCCGGACACCGAGCCGTGGATCAGCGAGCTCTTTCCCGACCCGGCCACACCGGTCACTACCACCAGCACGCCGAGCGGGATATCGACATCGACGTCCTGCAGGTTGTGGGTGCTGGCCCGGCGCACCTCCAGCTTTCCCGACGGCTTCCGGGCCGATGGCTTCAGCGAAGCCCGGTCGTCCAGGTGCCGCCCGGTCAGCGTGCCGCTGGCCCGCAGCGCGTCGACGGTGCCCTCGAAGACCACCTCGCCGCCGGCGGTGCCGGCGCCGGGGCCGAGGTCGACGACGTGGTCGCCGATCGCGATCGCCTCCGGCTTGTGCTCCACCACGAGCACCGTGTTGCCCTTGTCGCGCAGCTGCAGCAGCAGGTCGTTCATCCGCTGGATGTCATGGGGGTGCAGGCCGATGGTGGGCTCGTCGAAGACGTAGGTGACGTCGGTGAGGGAGGAGCCGAGGTGGCGGATCATCTTGGTACGCTGGGCCTCGCCGCCCGAGAGGGTGCCGGCCGGGCGGTCGAGGCTGAGGTAGCCGAGCCCGATTTGGCCGAACGAGTCGAGGGTTCGCTGCAGCGCCGCCAGCAGCGGTTCCACTGAGGGTTCGTCAAGATCACGCACCCATTCGGCGAGATCGCTGATCTGCATCGCGCAGGCGTCTGCGATGCTGATCCCCTTGATCTTCGACGACCGGGCCGCCTCGCTGAGCCGGGTACCGCCGCATTCGGGACAGGTGGTAAAGGTGACCGCCCGGTCCACGAACGCCCGGATGTGCGGCTGCATCCCCTCCTTGTCCTTGGACAGCATCGACTTCTGGATCCGCGGGATCAGTCCCTCGTAGGTCATGTTGATGCCCGCGATCTTCATCCGGACTGGCTCGTGGTGCAGGAAGTCGTGCAGTTCCTTCTTGGTGAATGTGCGGATCGGCTTGTCCGGGTCGTAGAAGCCCGACTCGGCGTAAAGCCGGGTGTTCCAGCCGCCCCCGGTATAGCCCGGGACCGTGATCGCGCCCTCGCTGAGCGACTTGCTGTCGTCGTACAGCTGAGACAGGTCGAGGTCGGTGACCGAGCCCCGGCCTTCGCAGCGCGGGCACATGCCGCCGGTGATGCTGAAGCTGCGCCGCTCCTTCACGGTCTTCCCGGCGCGCTCGAACCTGACCGCGCCGGCTCCGCTGACCGAGGCGACGTTGAAAGAGAACGCCTGAGGCGAGCCGATCTGCGGCTGCCCGAGCCGGCTGAACAGGATGCGCAGCATCGCGTTGGCATCGGTGGCGGTCCCGACCGTGGAGCGCGGGTCGGCGCCCATCCGCTCCTGGTCGACGAGGATCGCGGTCGTCAGCCCGTCCAGCACGTCGACCTCGGGCCGGGCCAGCGTCGGCATGAAGCCCTGCACGAAGGCGCTGTACGTCTCGTTGATCAGCCGCTGCGACTCCGCGGCGATCGTGCCGAACACCAGAGAGCTCTTGCCCGAGCCGGAGATGCCGGTGAACACGGTCAGCCGGCGCTTCGGGAGCTCGACGCTGACGTCCTTGAGGTTGTTCACGCGCGCGCCGTGCACGCGGATCAGATCGTGGCTGTCGGCAGCGTGCAGTGCAGGCGACTGCCTGTCCGTCCTCGTGGCCATGCTCATCGTGCCTCCATGTCCCCTGTCTACCTGATCGGCGGTGCCGGCCGTGGGCCGGAGCTCATGGGTCCTGAAGCAGGCCGAGGACGTTGCCGTCAGGGTCGGTGACGGTGGCCACCAGGCGACCGAAGCCGACGTCGCGCGCGGGTTCCTTCACGGTGGCGCCCGCGGCGGTCACCTCGGCCAGCTTCGCCTCGATGTCCGGCACGTGCCAGTAGGTCACCGGCGAGGTCATGCCCTGCTGTGCACCGCCCGGCACCAGCCCGATGTGCTGGCCCGCGGCCTCGTAGCCGACGTAGTAGGGCGCGTCGTGCTGCGGCTCCACGCCGAGCAGGGCGGTGTATACCGCCTTGGCCGCCTCCAGGTCGGACACGGGATGCAGCACGGTCTTGATTCCCTTGGTGGGAGATCCGGTCATGGTCACTCCTGAAGTCGCGGGTCACATCGCCCCTGGCATGATAGGGACGACCCTCATGCTAGGCGCGGCCCGGTGACCTGCGCTTCTTCATTCCTGACCGACTGAGCCGGGCACCGCGATCTTGTCGGGTGCCGCCGTCATAGCGTGAGCACCACCGTCGGCCCGGCGCGAATCGAACGCGGGTCCGCTCCTTAGGAGGAAGCTGCCCTGTCCGCTGGACCACGGGCCGTGGCGACGCACCCGGAATCCGAACCGCGCTCTCGGCAGGAGTCGAACCTGCTGCCTGCGGGTTCGGAACCCGCCGTGCCATCCGTTGCACTACGAGAGCTTGGAGTGCCAGCCGCAGGAATCGAACCTGCCGTGCCGAAGCCACAGTTTTACAGACTGCTCCCATGCCGTCTCGGGTCACGCTGGCCTGGGGTGACCGGAGGGACTCGAACCCTCTCTAACCGGCTTCACGGGCCGGCTCCTCGGCCGCTTTGGATTCGGCCCCCGTAGCCAGCGAAGGAATCGGACCCTCGTTTCCTGTTTGTAAGACAGGCGCTCTCCCATTGAGCTAGCCGGCCGCGCGTCCAGCAGGAGTCGAACCTGCACTCCCCAGATTCGTAGTCTGGTGCCTTATCCATTGGGCCATGGACGCAGAGCGGCGATGACGGGAGTTGAACCCGCATTGTCCACCTTGACGAGGTAGCGCACTACCGTTGTGCTACATCACCACAGCTCCGGTGCAGGGATTCGAACCCCGACTTGTCGTGATTAACAGTCACGTGCCCTGCCAGTTGGGCGACACCGGATCGAAGGGCGGGACGTTGACCTGTTACGCCACCGCGCGGCAGCCCCACGGGGAGTCGAACCCCGTTCTCGAGGGTGAAGGCCTCGGATCCTAACCCGTAGACGATGGGGCCATGAGTGCTCCGTGCGGGGTTCGAACCCGCAGTCTCCAGGTTGAGGGCCTGGTGAGATATCCGTTTACTCCAACGGAGCACGGCGCGTCGCCGGGAGTCGAACCCCGACCGCCTGCTTAGAAGGCAGGCACGCTTTCCGTTACGCCAGCGACGCACAAGGTGAGGTCTTCACGTTTAGGGCTGACCTGGGCAGATGGGGTGCGGCTGAGGGGGTGCCCACAGGTGAGGTCTTCACGTTTAGGGCTGACCTGGGCAGATGGGGTGCGGCTGAGGGGGTGCCCACAGGTTAAGCGGGCGCTGCCCACGTTATCTGGAGGCTTGTGTTCCGGTTCGGGTGGCTGCCGGGCCCGGCCGGTGCGGGCGGCTGGCTGGCGTTTCCAGCGGGGGTCGGCGTCGAGGGCGGCGGCGCCGAGGGCTTCGAGCCGGGCGAGCAGTTCGTGCAGGCGGCGGTCGTTGCCGACCCAGGCCTGGTAGTCGCGGTGCTGGTCGGGGCTGAGCCAGCGGCAGATCGTCTTGGCGGCGACCTTGCGGGTCCACTGCCAGTACGGGCCGTGCAGGCGGGGCGGGTCGGCGTGGCAGCCGCAGTTCGCCCGGCCGCAGCGGGTGCGCCGCTGGGTGATCGAGCCGGGCAGCACCATGCCGGTGCGGGCGATGGCGGCGAGCTCGGCGGCGATCTTCTCGGCCTGGGCCTGGTGGCTGGCGGCGACGGGCACGGTCTCAGGGTGGCATAGGTCTGGTATCCCGGGCATGTCCTACTGTATAACTACAGTTGTGGCACGGGCGGCCCGTCCGGCGCCGGCGCCCCGGGGCACCGGCCCGGTCGCCGGCTACGTCGCGCGCTGGCGGCCGGCGTCGGTGAGCGGCGAGGCGGCGTGCTTTGCCCGGGCCGTGGTGGAGCGGGCCTGCCCGGGGACCCGGGCGCGGGCGAACGCGCTGTTGTGGGCGGCGGCCCGGCTGGCGGCGTTCTCGGTCCCGCTGGGGCTGGACCCGGTGCCCGAGGTGCTGTTGCACCCGTCGGTGATCGAGCGGTTCGCGGTCAGCGCGCCGGGCCTGTCCGGCTCGGCGCGCCGCACGCTGCGGACCAACCTGAGGTTCATCGCCCGCCGGGTGGTCCCGCAGCTGGCCCCGGCGGACGCGGCGCTGTCCCGGGAGCGGGCCAAGGCGCCGTACGGCCCCGCCGAGATCGCCGGCTACCTGGCGCTGGCCGACGCGCAGCCGACGCTATCGCGGCGGATGCGCGCGGCCGGGCTGGTCTGCCTGGGCGCCGGCGCCGGCCTGACCGGGGCGGACCTGCGCGGCGTCCGCGGCGCCGATGTCGTGTGCCGGTCCGGCGGGGTGCTGGTGGAGGTCCGCGGCGCCCGGCCGCGGGCGGTGCCGGTTCTGTCCCGGTACCACGACGTCCTGCTCGCCTCGGCGGCGTTCGCCGGGTCCGGGCTGGTCACCGGCGGGACCAGCGCCGTGCGCAAGAACATCACCACGCCGCTGACCCGGTCGCTGACCGGGGGGACCGGGCTGCCCCGGCTGGAGGCTTCCCGGCTGCGGATGACCTGGCTGGCCGACTGCGCCCGGCTGCTGGGCCTGGCCACGTTCATGCACGCCGCCGGGATCACCTGCTCCCAGCGGCTCGGCGACCTGCTCGCCACCCTCGAGCCGGCCGGCGAGGCCGAAGCGGTCCAGCTGCTGGGGGCCGGCCGGTGAGCGCGCCGACGGCGCTGGCGCAGCTGGAGGAGATCATCGATACCTCCGGCGTGGCGCCGCGGATTGAGGCGCGGCTGCCGATCGGGGTGCGGCACCGCCAGCTGCGGGTCCGCACCCTGCTGGCCGGGATGCTGCTCACCTTGGCCGATCAGCGGCCCGCGCACCTGACCCGGGTCCGGGACGCGCTGACCGCCCTGCCCGGGCCGGACCAGGTCCGGCTCGGCGTGACCGGGGACTGGAGAACCGGCCCGCACCGGCTCACCTACCGGCAGACCGAGCGCACCTTCGGCCTGGTCGCCGATGCCCTGGCCAAGGACGCACCCGACGGGCTGCCCTCCGATACCCTCGCCGCGATCTGCGATGACCTGCTGGAGGCGTCCATCCCGGAGGAGCACAAGCACGCCTCCACCTCGCTGGCGGCGGACTGGACCGACGTGGAGACCTTCTCCCGGCCGCCGCCGCACGGCACCCGCGACTGCGCCGACCCCGAGGCCTGGCGGGGGCACCGGGCCGGCGGCGGCCCGGGCCAGGACAGCGAGCTGTTCTTCGGCTACTACCTGTCGGCCGTCACCATGATGCCCGGTGAGCACGGCCCGCCGGTGCCCGAGCTGGCCCGCCGGATGACCGCCTCGTCCTGCGATGCCGACCCGGCCCGCGCCCTGGTCCCGGTGCTGACCGGGATGCCCGCCCAGGGGATCCCGCCCGGCGACATCCTGGCCGACTCCGGGTACGCCCACCGCGACGCCGGAGCCTGGGCCGTCCCGCTCCGCCAGGCCGGGGCGCAGCTGGTCCAGGACCTGCACCCCTCCGACCGCGGCCCGAAAGGCACCCGCGAGGGCGCCATCATCGCCAACGGCAACCTCTACTGCCCCGCCACGCCCAGGCCACTGCCGGAACTCGCGCCCCTGGCCCGCGACGCCACCCCGGGCCAGGCCGCCGCCCACGACCAGCAGACCGCCGGGACCGCCCGCTATAAGCTCGGCCGGATCACCAGCGACGACGAAGACGGCTACCACCGGGTCGCCTGCCCCGCCGCCACGGGCAAGATCCGCTGCCCGCTCCGCCCGGCCTCCATGACCCTGGACCGGCAGCGGCCCGAGATCCTCACCCCGCCCGGCCACCCGCCCGCCTGCTGCACCCAGCAAACCATCACCGTCCCCCCGGACGTCGCCGCCAAGACCCGCCAGAAGCACGACTATCCCTCGGCCGCACACCGGAAGTCCTATGCCCGGCGCACCGGCGCCGAGCGGACCTTCTCCACCGCCAAGGACCCGGCCAGCAACAACATCGCCCGCGGCTGGTGCCGCCTGATGGGCCTGGCCCCGCTCACGCTCTGGCTCGCCTGCCTCCTGGCCGTCCGCAACCAGCGCATCCTGATCGCCTGGACCGCCCGCCAGGACGACAACGCCCGCCGCGCCGCCGCCGGGCTGCCGCCCAGAACCCGCCGCCGGCGCCGCAAGACCCTAATGGGGGCATGACAGGTCACCGCCTCCTCCGGCCAGGGCGCAAGAGTCCCTCTTTGAGATCGCGGAGCCTGCCGATAACGGTGATGCCGGCGACACCCGCGGCAAGACCCAGGGGAATGACCTCTCCGGTGAGATCCGGGCCCCCGGCATCACCGTTGTTACCGGGCTGTGAGCAACACGCCGCACGGCCTGCGCGGGAACGGCCGTCCGTCCCGGTATGGGTGGTCGTGGTCCGAGCCACCCGCAGGAGGAACCCCTCATCACCGCCGGAGCCTGCGAGCTCTTCGCGAGACCGGGGCCTGCGGGCAGCTGGGGTCACGAACGGCTGATCGGATGGCGGGCCATCGAGCCCTTCCATTAGGGAGCGTGCGTGCCCCGCGCGGCCTGGCCTGCGCGAACATCACCGTGACGGATCGGAGGAAGGAATGGATACCTACTGCGGGATCGACTGGGCCGAGGGTCACCACGACATCGCAATCGTGGACCAGAACGGCAAGCTGCTGGCCCGCAAGCGCATCAGCGACGGCCCGGCTGGGCTGACCGAGCTGCTCGGCCTGCTCGCCGGGCATGGCGACGCGCCCGGCGACCTGATCCCGGTGGCCATCGAGACGCCCCGCGGCCTGCTCGTCGCGTGCCTGCGCGCCACCGGACGGCACGTCTATCACATCAACCCGATGTCGGTTGCCCGCTACCGGGACCGGCACTCGGTCGCGGGACGCAAATCCGACCACGGCGACGCGGTCGTCCTGGCGAACGTGCTGCGCACCGACATGCACGCGCACCGGCCGCTACCCGCCGACAGCGAACTCGCCCAGGCCATCGCGGTGCTCGCCCGCGCCCAGCAGGACGCCGTCTGGGATCGCACCCAAGCGCATAACAAGCTCCGCTCCCACCTGCGTGAATACTTCCCCGGCTTCCTCGCCGCGTTCCCCGCCGCCAGCGGGAGCATCACCCGCCCGGAGGCCCGCGCCATCCTCGCCGCCGCACCCGCCCCGGCCGCCGCCGCGGCGCTGACCGAAGCCCGGCTCCGCGCGCTGCTGCGCAAGGCTGGCCGCAGCCGCGGCATCGACGCCGAGGCAGCCCGGCTCCGCGCGGCATTCACCGCCCCGCAGATGCGCCAGCTCCCCCTCGTCGAAGACGCCATGGGCCAGCAGTCTCTCGCGCTGCTCGGCCAGCTCAACGCCGCCTGCGCCGCCGCAAGCGACCTCGAGCAGGCCGTCACCAGGTCTTTTAACCAGCACCCGGACGCCGGGATCATCACCAGCTTCCCAGGGCTCGGCATCCTCACCGGCGCCCGGGTGCTCGCCGAGATCGGAGACGACCGATCCAGGTTCCAGGATGCCAAAGGGCTCAAGGCCTACGCAGGCGCCGCCCCGATCACCCGCGCCAGCGGCAAGAGCACGAGCATCACCTTCCGCCGCGTCAAGAACAACCGGCTCAACGCCGCCGGCTACAGCTGGGCGTTCTCCGCCCTCACCGCCTCGCCCGGCGCCCGTGCCCACTACGACCGCCGCAAAGACGCCGGCGACAGGCACGCCGCCGCCCAGCGCAACCTCTTCGGCCGCCTCCTCGGCTGCCTCCACCACTGCCTGACCACCGGCCAGCACTACGACGAAGACACGGCCTTCCCCAACCCAGCCAAGAAAATCCCCGCAGCAGCTTGACAACTAAACCCCATCGGATGTCTCACCGACCTGGCCACCGCAGGCACCCCGCCCTGACCCAGCCGGCGAACCACGCACGCTGACCCGACCACCACCCGAACCCAGGCACCCCAGGCCAGCCGGCCCTGCCCAGGAACACCCCGCCAGGCATCTCGCAGCCCGAAACCCGCCAAGACGGCCACCCACGCGGAATGTCAGTCCGAAACGTGAAGATAAGTGCAGGTCAAACGTGAAGACCAC